>Ga0134123_10000131_pt1 | contig 46696 bp, 37 predicted proteins | sample KB303_FD_96460 | JGI IMG/M metagenome (GOLD analysis project Ga0134123, IMG submission 96460) | Terrestrial soil microbial communities without Nitrogen fertilizer from Kellogg Biological Station, Michigan, USA - KB3-0-3 | ecosystem: Environmental > Terrestrial > Soil > Unclassified ...
TATGAGAGCAAATAATTCAGAGATAAATTGTAAGCTCGAAAAAAACCTGGCAAAGGACCTGGCTCCTGTAAAAGTTATTCCGCAGGATATAAGCCGTGTGCTGATTAATCTTTTCAACAATGCATTTTATGCTATAATAGAAAAAAGTAAAACCATTCCGGCCGGAAAATATAGTCCATGTATCGGTTTAACCACTGAGCAGAATAATCAATACGTAATCGTCCGGATACGTGACAACGGAACAGGAATTCCTGAAACCATCAGGGAAAAAATTTTTACACCGTTTTTTACCACCAAACCAACAGGCCAGGGCACGGGGCTTGGCTTAAGCCTTACGTATGATATCATTAAAGCTCATGGAGGAAATATTACGGTAGACAGTAAGGAAGGCGAAGGATCAGAATTCATTATTTCATTGCCAAAATGATAATTTTTCACATACATACTCACTGCCCCGTCACCATTTAAAAACCTAAATTTGCATCTAAATTCCCTCCAATGAAAATCGAACAGTTTTATGATAAAGGGCTTGCTCATGGCTCTTACGGTATTGTGAGCGAAGGTGAAATGGCTGTGATCGATCCCACACGTGACCCGCAGCAGTATTACGATTTCGCAAAAAAGAATAATGCCAAAATTATTGCTGTTATCGAAACACATCCCCATGCTGATTTTGTCAGCTCTCATCTTGAAATTTCAAAAACAACCGGGGCAAAGATTTATGTGAGCAAACTGCTCGGTGCAGAATATCCGCACAACAGCTTTGATGACGGAGATATTTTACCTGTAGGAAAAGTAAAGCTGAAAGCCATCAATACCCCCGGGCATTCCCCAGACAGCATTACTATTTTACTGGAAGATGAAAACGGAAAACAGGCGGCTGCTTTTACCGGTGATACATTATTTGTTGGAGATGTCGGTCGCCCGGATTTAAGAGAGAGCGTGGGTAATATTACGGCTAAACGCGAGGAGCTGGCACGCATGATGTATAAATCAACACGCGAAAAACTGATGAAGCTGAATGAAAATGTGCTGGTTTATCCCGCACATGGCCCCGGTTCGTTATGCGGCAAAGGAATGAGCTCCGACCTATACAGTGATATTGGTAAAGAACTTCGCACAAACTATGCATTGCAGCCCATGAAAGAAGATGAGTTTGTTGAGGTATTGCTGAACAATCAGCCTTTCATCCCTAAATATTTCGGTTATGATGTCGAGGTAAATAAAAAAGGCGCTGATAATTTCCAGGAAAGCTTAAAAAAAACAAAATACATTTCTTCGGAAAATGAAATGGAGAAGGGCGTGACCATAGTTGATTCCAGAAATCAAACCAGGTTTAGAGCAGGCCATTTGCCTGGCGCCATTAATATTCCAAACGGAGGAAAATTTGAAACATGGTTAGGTTCCATCATAAATCCGGATGAAAAATTTTACCTCATTGCGGAAAGCGAAAATGTATTACATGCCGTTTTAATCAAATGTGCAAAAATCGGTTATGAAAAAAATGTTGCCGGTGCGCTTGCAAAAAATGAATTTAACAATGAAAAGGACGATATATTAAATGTTGAAGCTTTTGAAGAAAACCCCGATCAGTATACCATTATTGATTCCCGTAACCGCGATGAAATCAAGGCGGGCAAACCTTTTCCTTCCAGCCTTGAAATTCCATTACATGAAATACGCGAACGTGTGGCGGAAATTCCAACCGAAAAACCTGTAATCATCCATTGTGCTGGCGGATACCGTTCTGCTATTGCAAGCAGTATTGTAAAATCAGCTTTGCCCGATGCAAAAGTTTTTGACCTTGGTGAAGCGATCAAAAATTTTCCTGTCCAGGCCGTATAAAATTATTTTCTTTTGAATATATTACTGCAGGACCGTCATGCAAAATTTCATCCCGTTCGTATTCCATTCCAATCTTTTCAAGCACATGAATGGAAGCTGTATTTGCTTTCAGCGCTCTCCCGATAATTTTCTTTAACCTTAAATTTTCAAAGCCATATTTAAGGCATACTGAAGCAGCTTCCGTTGCATATCCCCTGCCCCAATATTTTTTATGAAACCTGTACCCGATATCAACTGCATTTTTATCTTCAAGAAATTTCAGGCCGCACCATCCGAGATATTCCCCGGTTTCTTTCGCTAATACCGTTAATCTGCCCAACTTATATTTTTTGTATTGGTCATAATTCCGTATTAAATTTTCGGTTTCTTTTAAGTTTCTGAAATGCCGGTCGCCTGTATATTTAATTACATCAAAATCGGAATTGAGCAAAAACATTTCATTTGCATCCGAAAGATCAAATTCTCTTAAAACCAATCGTTCAGTTTCCAGTATGATGATCATTTTTTATTTTATTTCCGGCAGCATAATAAAGAAGCGAATTAAAAAAAGCAAAAAATATAATTCCCATTTGCCTCTCTAACATAGATTCAGTTGATAAATTCAATACGATCAAAATAAGGAAGCTGGCATATATCCAGTTTTTATTTCGAAAAGAATAAATACAGGGGATAATAAATGACAATATTAATAAAAGGAATCCTGTCAATCCAAGTGCAATGAATGTTTGCAAAAATTGATTATGGGCATTCAATTTATTTTGTAACGGGCCCGTCATGTTCGCGTGTTTATATGATTTAAACAGCTCGTCTTTTACATCACCTGTTCCTACCCCCAGTAAAAGATTTTCTTTGATAATATCTGCTGAGGCATTCCAGATATTGATTCGTGCGACCGTACTTTCTGTTGATCCCGGATCAAACTTGCTTTCACTCAGCATTTGGGCAGCAAAGTTAAGTCTGCCGAAATTTTTAATGGCAAAATAAAAACCAATACCCAGAACCAGAAAAACAGCATACGATTTTATATTTCTGTTTCGTATCGCAAGAACAAACAGGAATACGGTACAGATCAGCATAAAGCAGATGATCCCGGTTTTAGAAGACAATAAAAAAATAACAAGGATAAAAAACACAATCATGAGTATATTTTTTAGTAAAAAAAGCCTGTTAGCCGGGAGCAACTCTGTGATTAAAATGACTATTGCAAAGTTTAAATAAAGTGAAAGATAAGAAGGATGAAAGTGATAAGAAAAAGATTCATAAAAAAAACTATTTTCATTTCCTGAAAAATACAAATAGCAGGACCTTGCCAGCAACAGGCTGCACACCGCGAGGCAACCGGCAATGAAACATTTGAGTATTATCCGCATGCGATTTCCTGAATAAATACTGCTGTCCGTCAGAATTATCGGAAAAAGAAACAGGCTTAATTTAGTTCCAACATCACCCCATCCATACTTTAGATTTTCAGAGTATAGCAAGCCAACCAGGTAAAAAATGTATAACCCTATAAATAGTAATGGTATTCCCGGTTTACTTAATTTCTTTAAGCTATCTTTTACATTAGTTGAAATAAAAAAACTGATGACAGAAAACCCGATTAAGAATGGAAGTAACTTTGGAATCAATGGAATAAAGAAAGCTATAAAGCAAACAGAATAATAGAAAAGTTCCCGTATCTTAATTGATTTTAACATTCCAGTCAGTTTTGATTCAGCAATTGCCAAAAATTTTCAGCAATATTATCCCGGTTAAAATTTTTATATACATATTCCCTGCCCCTCTCTCCCATTGCCCGCATTTCGTCAGCATTGCCAATCATCAGGCGTACCTGTACTGCAAGATCTTCTGCATCTCCGGGTTTAAAAAAAATTCCGCATTTGGCTTCTTCAATAAACAATTCTCTTGCCTCACCATCCACACCAAGCAAAATCGGTTTTTCCATAGCAAGCAATTCAAATATTTTCGAGGGGATGGCACCCAAAAATAAATCAAGCTTCTTAAGAGGAATAATTCCCGCATCCACCGATTTAATAATACCCGGCATTTGACTTTTGGAAACTGACTCGTAAAAAAAAACATTTTCAAGGTGCATCTTTTTTTTCATCTCAAGGAGGTCATCCTTTACTGGCCCTTCGCCAAGTAAAATATATTTCACATGTGGCAGGTCTTTCAATTTTTCAGCCGCTTTCAATATTACATCAAGCCCCTGGGCGTGCCCGATAATTCCCGCATATAAAAATAAAATATCCGAACCGCTGAATCCGTTTTGCTTTCTCCAGCGGGAGTCATCGCTGTGCGGGTTATACATTGAAAAATCGGCTCCGTTCGGCAGCCAATAAACTTTTTTTTGCGGAAAGCGCCCCGATATATTTTTCACAATCCCTTTTGTTTGCCCCGAGATTAAAAATGATTTTCTGTAAAGAAATTCTTCCAGCTTTACCGATGTCTTCAACAAAAACTTATTTTTTACCAATCCGAGTTTTTCAGCGCTTTCCGGCCACAAATCCGAAACATTGAAAATCATTTTTGCTCTTTTAAACCGGCTCAACAGGTATGCAGTTATGCCCAGGAACAATGGAGGAGATTCGCAAATAATATAATCTGTTTTGGAAATTTTGATTATTCCTGTGACCAGGGAAGAAAATACAAATGAAAAATAATTTAGCAATCGTGATGCGAAAGATTTACTTCTGCCCGCATAAATATAAGCGCGATGAATTTTCAAATCATTCATTATTTCAAACGCATATACTTTGCCTTTGTATTCTTTATGAATGATCATTTGCGGATAATTAGGCATTGCCGTCAAAACAGTTATATCCACTCCTTTATTCTTTAACCTGGCTGCCAGATCAAACAAGCGGTTTTGCGGGGCACCGGTTTCGGGAGGAAAATATTGCGAGAGAATGAGTATCTTCATGAATAATCAAAGTTCATGATTTGCGTTCAAAAAATTTTGCGGGAAGCTGCAATTCCAATCCTTATTTAAATTTCTTTCCAATCCTGCAGTAATAAATTTATTAAATCAATGAATCATAAATTCGAATTTGCTCTCTGACATTTTCATTCCAGTTATACTTTCGTTCTACCATTTTCCGTCCTTCCTGTCCAAGCCGAGAACGCAGCTCAGGATTTAATATCAATTTTTCCATTGTACGCGCAGCACCTGGAATATCTCCCGGCTTTACAAAAAAGCCAGTCACGTTCTCTTCGACAACTTCGTTTAATCCTCCAACGGCTGAGACAATAACCGGTTTTTCACACGCTGATGCTTCAAGTACGGAGACGCCAAAACTTTCATTATTCGAAATGTTTACAAAAATATCAATCATATTATAGTACTTTGGCAATTCACTGTGCAGAACTCTGCCCGCAAAAAAAACTTTTTCTTCTAACTTCATCTCCCTGGCAAGTTGCTTATAAGATGTCTCCATGCTTCCGCTTCCTACCAATAAAAGTCTGAGATTATTTTCCGGCCTTTCCAAATTGGATTGGGCAAAGGCTTTTATCAGGGTATCCATTCCATAAACCGGCTCCATAGATTTTACTGCGCCAATAACAAGGCAATCCGTTTTAAATACACTTTCCCCCATCATCGGTTTAAATTTATTTGTATCCACTCCAAAAGGAATTATTTCAATTTTTTTTGAGGTAAACTTTTTTGCATAATCATTGAGCGTTGCGCTTGTCACAAGAACCTGGTCTGTTTTACTGAAAATATATTTTATCAATTTTTCATGTAAAAAACTTTTTGAGGGAAAATCCATCAGGTCACTTCCCCATGCCGAAATCAAATACGGATGAAAACCAGTGAGCGCACCGATCAATCCATAGCTGGTTGCATAATGCGCATGTAAAATGTCGGGGTTAAATTTTTGAATAATTTTTTTCAGCCGGGGAACAGCTTTTAAATATTTTATTTTACTTAGAGAAGATGAGTGAAATGTTTGTCTATGAAACCGGAACGGGCAAAATACACTGATGTTCTCAAAATTCTCATACCACTGGTTATCCGGAAAACCCAAGGTAAAAATACCAATATCCAAACCTGCCTGCACGAGAGAAATGCACCACTTTTGTGTATGCGCTGAATTAATATCTGCCAGGATCAGAATTCGTTTCATATAGCGCTGGCAAGTCTGTGCTTTAGTAACCGCAAATAAGAAAACCAGGTTAAAAAACTAAGCGTTCTTCTTCCATACATTTTACTGATTTGAAGCTGCTCTTTTATAAAAACAGGAATCATCCGGCCTGTCTTTGAATCCTTGTAATACCTGAAACTTGCGAGCGGAAAATCACAACAATAAAAAACTGCATTGTTTTTTAGGGATCTTAAAATATATTCGTAATCGAAACAACACCGGTATTCTTCCAGGTTGCCAATTTTATTGGTGAAAGCTGTTTTGAAAAATGAACCGGGCTGAAATATACCCGGAGTTTTATTTACCAGTGAGTTTAGCATTAATGGTGTTGCATTATAAGTAGTTAAATAATTGCCTTCACTATCTATATATTTTACTCCGCCATAAATGTAATCAATCCCGGGATGCATCCCCAGCAGCTCAGTGGTTTTAAAAAATCCTTCCTCATCAATCAGGTCATCAGTATTAAGCCATGTCCAATAATCTCCTTTAATTAATTTCAATCCATGATTTATGGCATCAAATTGTCCTTTATCTTTCTTAATTACAACATGATCAAGCTGAGATGCAAACTCTGAAATTATTTGTTGAACACTTTCATTCGATTCGTTATCCAATAATATAATTTCCACCTGAATTCCCCTCTCCGAAGCTTTCAGCTTAAGCCTGGTTACATTTTCAAGAGTTCCACGAATAAACTTTTCCTGGTTGAATGAAGGAATAATAATGGAAAAAGTCATTTCTGTTTTTTGTCAAATGATTGATATAAATCAATGTATTGTTTTACAATTTCAGCTGTGTTAAATCTTTGTAATGCTTCATTCCGTATCTGATCCCTGTTAAATTCAAGAGGATTATTCAGCACATACAAAATCGAATCAGCAAGTGACTGAACATTCTTATACTCTGCCAATCTTCCATTCTTATTATTGATCAACTCAGGAATTCCTCCAACATTAAATGCCACTGCAGGAGTTCCCATTGTAAGAGATTCACAAATTGTATTTGGAAAATTTTCAGCAAGTGAAGGTAATACGTAAACATCAGCAGCATTATACATTTCAGCCAATCGTGACTTATCATTTATATAACCCATATCGATGAAATTTGAAAACGAAAGTTTCGAAGTGTTGTTACCAACTCCGCAGACAACAATATTTTGGTCCGGCAATTTCATCGCCTGCTCTAAATATCCAAATCCTTTTCGCGCATGGCTGATATCATTTGAAATAAATAATATTATTTTTTTTTCCAGTGGCAGGTTCAACTTTTTTCTGCCGGTTACCTTATCCGGTACAGAAGATTCATTGAAATCAATAATATTAGGAATTACCTTATGCTGATATTTTTTAAATAAAGAAGATTGCTTAGATAAATTCGCTAACCACTGTGAAGGAGCTGCAATTTTAAAATAATTCATAGAAATGCTTTTTAGCGATTCTTTTTTTAGCGCCAATACTTTTTCCGCAAAATTCTTATCAATGGTACCTTTCAATTGAGGACAATTATGACAATCCTCTTTAAAACCGGTACTATCATCTGAATGATGGCAACCACCGGTAAAAGGATTCATGTCGTGCAATGTCCAAATAACCGGTTTTTTTATTTCCCTGAAAAATGATTCAAAATCAAGAAAACGGTCACTCACCCAATGAAGGTTGATGATATCGGCATTTTGAACTGCCGGGTGTTGCGTCAAATCAATTTCTGAAAATGGAAATGAAAATTTTTCGTATCCTGATGGACGGTTTGCCAAATGTTTAATTGCCAGTGTGCGATATTTATTTTTCTTTAATCCCGACCTGACTAATATCCGGCTGAATAACGTTTCCGGATTGAGAACAAAGTGATTCCTTATGTTGCTGACAAAATTCAATTTTGTGAGTAAAAAAGATTCCATGCCGGCACTCAACAGCGCATTGTGCAATCTCACCGCGGCAATACCTGCCCCGCCACTGTCGCTTGTACTAATGTGAACAACTTTCATTTTTTAAAAAATCTTGCCTCAGGAAGTTAACTGCTCAAAAAGCCCTTCATATTTTTTAATACAAACTTCCATGTCGAATTTGATGGCAGCTTTTATTGCAATTTTTCCATGGTCCGAAATTAACTCAGGATGTTCAACATACTCAAGCATGGATTTGCAGAGAACATGAGCATCCGGTTTTCCATCCTGGTCAACGGGAATAATAAACCCAGCTTTATTTTTATTCTCATCCTCTATCATTAAAGAAATTTCTCCAACATCAGTTGCAATCACAGGCTTACCGCATAACAAATATTCAACCACAGAATTGGGCAGGCTTTCGGTATATGAGGCTAAAATACCAACATCGGCAATTTTTATTTCTTCAACAGGGTTAAGGGAATATCCCGTAAAAATAATTTTGGAATTTTTCTCTTCTCTTTTTTTTAACCGTTGCACATACTCACTGTCGCCCACCAATAAGAGGCAAACTTCGCGTTCTGCAGTATTTTGCAACTTCTTAAATGCGTCTATCACTATTTCCCAGCCCTTTTCCGGAATTCCTCTTGCGACCATTACGAATACTATAGCGGCATCAGAAATTAATAATTTTTTCCTGGTTAGAACATTGCTCACCGTAACAGCGGGATGTCCATTATATATTTTTCTTACCGGAATTTTTTTCTTCAGGCTTTCTATATTTTTTATTTTCGATAAATTTTTTTCCGTAAGATAAATTATTGCATTCACCCTGTCCATAACAACTTTTACATGGTCACTAAAACGCAGGCCCTGGTCACCTTCGTAACATCCGTGCATTGTCATGATGATTGGAATATCCTTTTTCAACAAAGCATTACAAACAAAATAATCCGAATGTAATGTATGGCTGCTGATCAATTCAATGTTGCAGTTCCTGATTCTTCGCCTGAGATAAATTCCTTTAACATACAAATAAAAATCACTTTCAGGATTCAGCTTTCTTATTATCCATCCAACAGATTTTATCAAAAACCTGAATGGCTCCGGAATTGCTTTATTTATAACTTTAATCCCCGGGGCAAACTTTTCAATAATGTCATCCCGCCTCAATTCAGGTTCCCTGTCATATAAATACACGGTATGTTTTTTTGATAATTCGTAAGCTAATTTCAAAGCAAATATTTCAGCACCGCCAATACCGATAGTATTCACTGAAATTAATATTCTCATTTAGTTAAAAAAGTCAATCATTAGTTTTAACAGGATGAGATTTAAAATTTCTCAGCCATTCTTCTAAAAACAATAACAGCCAAAGCGGCCCGGTATTCATCTGCTCAAGCATTTGTTTTATTTTTTCTTTTTCAAAATAGAACAGGATCGTTGAATCAGCAGAAAGCAGATAATCTTCGAGAACTGTCCGCAAATCTCCTTTTTCTGAAAACCATTTTGTAAGCGGGACAGCAAACCCCATTTTTTTCCTGTTTATAAAATCATTATCGAAATCTTTAGTCAATAATTTTTTCAATAACAATTTTCCCTGCCATTTCTGCTCTGCAGCATTAAATTTTATATTGAATTCCTCAGGTATGGCGGCTGCAAATTCCCAGACATCTTTATCAATTAAAGGAGTTCTTACTTCAAGACTATGAATCATGCTCGCCACATCTACCTTGGTTAAAATATCGTAAGGCATGTACGTCTGCATATCCATGTACTGCACCTGGTTGGCTAATGTATAATGCGAAGAGCTGGCGCGCAGTTCTAAAAACAATTTCAGCTCCTCATCAAAATTTATCCTGTAATCTTTTTTCCAGAGTCGGGCCCTGTCCTCAGCAGAAATGTAATGAATATATTTTAACCATCTGTTTAATTCATCCGTTTTCACATACCGCGATGGAAAAATTTTATTCATAAAATTGAAATAATTTTTTTTCCACCCGGTTCCATTCATGGTTTGACTATCTTTCATCCATGCCATATAAGAGCCGTACCCGGCAAAGCACTCATCCCCTCCGTCTCCGCTGAGCACCATTGTCACATGCTTTCTTGCAAGCTCACTGACATAATACGTTGGAATCGCAGAACTATCGCCATACGGTTCGCCATAATGTTTAACCAGTTTTGGAAGAATAGCTAATGCATCCGGTTTTACAATTTCAGTATGATGTTCCGTGTTATATTTGTCTGCTGCTTTTTTTGAGTAATCCAGCTCATTAAAATCTGTTTCGTCAAACCCGATACTGAAAGTTTTAACAGGTTGTTTTAATATTTGCGACATATACGAAACAACCAGCGTGGAATCTATCCCCCCGGATAAGAATGCTCCGAACGGAACATCTGAAACAAGATGCGCCTCAACTGATTTTTTTAAAACAGCATCTAACTCATTCAGCCATTCTTTTTCAGTCCTGATTTTTTTATTGCTGTAATCAACGTCCCAATACCGTTTTGATTGTTCCAATTGTCCATCAAAGTTATAAACGATATAATGCGCAGGTTTTAACTTAAAAATATTTTTAAAAATTGTTTTAGGCGCAGGAATATATTGCAGCCATAAGTATTCGTCCATCGCCACCAAATCAATTTCGCCAGTAAATTCTTTTAGATGGTGAAACACCTGCAGCTCTGAACCAAATGCAAAACAACGGTTTGAAGAAAAATAATAAAAGGGCTTAATCCCGAAATGATCCCTTGCGGCAAAAACTTTCCTGTTTTGCTCATCAACGATTGCAAATGAAAACATCCCTCTTAATTTTTTAACTACATCATATCCCCATTGCTCGTATCCGTGAATAATAACCTCGGTATCTGATTTTGTTTTGAACCGGTGTCCGCATTTTTGTAACTCATCATGCAATTCGTGGAAATTATAAATTTCACCGTTGAACGTAATCCAAACTGTTTGATTTTCGTTCGTCATTGGTTGCCTGCCTGTTTCAAGATCAATGATAGATAATCGCCTGTGGCCAATGCCACCCTGTCCGAATAATTTTATTCCATAACCATCGGGCCCGCGATGATTGATGCATGAAGTCATTTCCATCAATTCGCTTTCCGCGACCGGTTCGTCAGTTCTGAATATTCCTGCTATCCCGCACATTTAAAATTGTCAATTGCCTTTTTATAAAATTCTACCAATTGTACTACTACCTTTTCCGGCCTCAGTAGTTCCACCCTTTTCGCAGCATTATTTTCTATTCGTTTTTTTTCTTCCGGTGTTAATGCCAATATTTTATTTATTGTTTTCAAGAGTGCATCATGGTCGTCCACTTCAATAAGGAACCCGCTTTCTCCCTGGTCAATCAATTGTTCAAAACCATTGTGAAAAGTACCAATTACTATTTTACCGTGGGCCATCGCCTCGATGCATGTATTTGGAAAATTATCAACACGCGAGGGCAGCACACAGCAAAGTGAATGTTTTATTACCGGGTATAATTGAGCATGCGAAGTTTTATCAAAACGAATAACTCTTCCTGCATGTTGTTTCGCTTTACTGCGGATGAAATCAATCATGCCCATGGAAGGATCCGCGCTATGCAATGATTTCCCTACTAATACAAAATATAAACCAGGATGCTGATCCAATACATCATAAATTATTTCAGCAATTGTGCCGCCACCTTTAATAAGACCGATTGTCCCAAAAAACAAAAGATATTTTTTTCCCTGCAGATGTTGTTCGTACAAACTATAATCAAGCGGTTCAGATTCTTCCACAAAAGGAGTTTCTATAATTTCAATCTGGCGGTTAATTTCCTTTCCCACCACTGCAGCTACCATACGGCTGGGACCGAAAATGCCATCCATTTTTTTTAGTGTTTTGAATTCCAGCTTTTCCTGCTTAATAATTTCTTTTTCCGGGGCCCCATAACCGCCATATAACTGGCAAAGCCTTGTCGAACTTGAAAGCCTTGCCACTGACGGAATGTTTTTAATCCGGTAATAACCAACTCCACCCAAATGAGAATAATGAATAATATCAAACTTAATATTTTTACCGGCTTCTTCCACACAACTTTTCAGCGCCCAGCTTTGAACCTTTAAACCATCTAACAAATATTCAAACAAGCGCCACACCCGGATAAATCTCCATTTTAAACCGATATACAGCCAATGCAAAAAAGTATCTTTATTGTCGTAAATCCACTTATCATACCGCCTGTGGTCAACACGGTAAACATTAATGCCTTCAAAGTTTATTAATTCATCTGTATCAGCTCTTACAAAAATCACCGGCACATGGCCCAGCTTGATCAGCGATTTAGCAAGACGATAAGTATAATTGGCCAGTCCACCGTCAAAGCTCGACTCGGTGACAAATTCAGACGTGACAATGGCGATATTCATTTACTGCAATTAATATTTACCGAAGTGATTGAAATAATCCTGCAATTTTCGATGATACAACTTTAACTGAATATTTTTTTTCAACAAGCTCAATTCCGCGTCTTGAAACATTATTATAGTGGCTACTATCGTAAAGGTACTGTTCAATTTTTTCAATCCATTCATCCCCGGAGCCGGCACAAACATCTATACCCAATTCCTTTGAAACCTGCACATTCATTCCTGCACCAGATACTACAGCCGGAATACCATTTCCCAAATATTGCAACATTTTATAACTGCATTTTCCCTTGATCCATTCCGAATCTTCAAGCGGCATCAACCCGATGTCAATACTATCCAGGAAAAGAATTTCATTTTCCACGGACCATTGGAGATATTGAAAATCCAGGTCGCTGAAATCAGGAGATTTATCAGAACAGATCAGAACAGATACATTTTTATTTCTATTCATTATTATCTTTAATTCCGCAGAAATTAATTTTAAATATTGCAGGTTAGAAGATGTTCCGATCCACCCGATGATAAGTTTTTCCTTTTCGTTACTTCTGCCCGTTGAATATTGCCCCTGCGGAACGTTAACGGCTGTTGGAATAATATGTATATTATTTGAGTACTGCGAACACCAATCGGCCAGGTATTGATTGCCTGCAAAAACCATAGAGGATTTTTTTACAATTTCCGATGTAAAACCTTTTCCCTCTCCCAGCCAGATCGCATCATCAAGGTCAAACACAAATGGTTTTTTAATTTTAAGCTCATAAGAGAGCATTTCAGGAATCAAAATTCTTTCCAGCCACGCGACATCGAAAAAATACGAAAATATGACCGAAGGCAACCTGCGTCTCTTTTTAATTTTTTTCCATTCAAGGTAAGGGTCTTTTTCTTTCTCCCTCATTTGGGTAAAAAAATCCTGGGGTGGCGGGCTGTATTTATCGTCTAAAGGTGCAAATTCTTTTACAAAAATTTTCTTTTCTCTTAACGGTAAAATATGCTGCCTTACTCTGAATCTTGCAGAAGGCACATTATGACCTGAAGTTAAAGCTGCCACTCTCATCTTAACAGCACAAAATAAATTCAAGGTTCATTAACCAATTTCCATATCCCAAACCGTATTTAACAGCGACCATCTTTCTCTTTAAAAAACTCTTTTGAGCAGGTAAATTAATAACAGCCCTGATAGCTTCTGAATCGTTGATCTTATCTTCATATATTTTATAAAATGCAGAAAGTTGTTTTATATACACCATGAAATCCTGCAGGTAAAAAATTTTCTTCCTTGCAGCAAGCAAAAAAAGTTTAATAATGGAAATCATTTTTTTATCGGAGCGTTTCTCAGCGCCCAAAGCATTTTTTCCATGCTGCCGGTATTTTACCAAAGACGAATTTACATAAGAAATTTTTCCGAGAAAACGGGCAGCCAGTACAATCCAGTAATCATGCATCACTGCTTCATCAGGAACTGTTTCAATTAATTCATTAAGGCTTTTATTTATCATCATTGAACAACCAGGCACTACATTGCGGAAAATTAAGACATTTGAATCCACAATTTTGGGCGATAATTTTGTGAATTCAAAAAAAGATTTTGAAATCAAATTTAATTTTTCATCCACAATTTCAAGATCGGAAAAAACAGCTGCAGGTATATTACCAGGCTCTTTGATTTTTTTTATTTCTTTCAAAAGTATTTCTAATTTTTCGGAATGCCATACATCATCCTGGTCTGCGAAAGCGACATAGCTGAAACTTTTCACACGGTTTAATAGTTCACCATAACTTTTTTTGGCTCCGATGTTTCCGAACTCATCGCTGAGGATATCTATTTTGCCGGGATAATTAGTTTTATATTCCTGAAGGATTTTCAGCGTATTGTCTTTTGACATATCATCCCTGACAAATAATTTCCATGAACCCGCTGTTTGTGTGAAAAAGGATTCCATCTGCTCTCTCAAAAACTGTTCTCCATTGTAAGTGGAAAGTATAATTGCAACTTCTTCCTGCGGGTTCATGTGTTTTGCAAAAATATTTTATGAGAAAATAAATTTGGGTACGTTAAATAAAATAAAAAAAAAATCATGCCTCCTTTTGTCAGCTGCAGCTTTTTTTATTTCTTCCATTGCAAACGAAATTTTTTTTCCAAAAGACAATTCGTTGCGCAGCATAAAATGATATTTCCATTTCATGATTTTAGCAAATAACGGATCTCCCATTCTTGAACTGAACCCGAAATCAGCATAATCCGCAATGGTCATTTCAACATATTGATGTTTGATTTTATCCGACAGAAACCATTTCATGTTGTGGTCCCAGTCTGCATGGGCTTTATACCGCAAATCAAATAACCCTGTTTTTGAGAATACACTCTGTTTAAAGAAAATGGATTGATGACAAATATTTTTCCGGATCAAATCTTCTTTTTTTAACTCACCGGCATAAATTCCTGAAAACCTGGTACTGAAAACATTTCCATAAACGACTTCGGCATCAGTTGATTTCAGGTGCCGGGAGATATTCTGAAGAGTGGACGTTTCATAAATTTTATCATCGCTTCCCAGGAAATAAAGCCACTCTCCCCGGGCTGATTTTATTCCCCTGTTCATTGCATCATATACCCCGCTATCCTTCCCGGAAATTATTTTTAAAGCATCATGTTTTTGCAAATATTCTTCAGCTATACTTACTGTATTGTCCGTGGATGCTCCATCCATTATTATAATTTCAAAATCTTTAAATGTCTGACCACAGATGCTGTCAAGGCTCGTTCTGATTGCAGCCTCAGAATTATACACAGGAATAATTATTGAAATCAGCGGGGAGTTCATCAATTTTTTTTACGGAGCCTGTTTCTCAAAAATTTGTTTTCGTGTATTAAAAACTATCAAAGAAGGATAGCTGAAAGCAACCTGTTTCTTTTTCGGAAATAATTTATGTAATCCTGTTGATGTTGCAGGCTTATCATTAAAATTCTTTCTATATGATTGTAAAACTTTTTTCTCTTCTTCGGTTAAATGCTTCATCCTTTCCTGCAAAACCGAAGATACTTCGCTGTTGTATTCATCCATTCTTTCTTTGCTCATCTGGTTGTGCGTTCTTACCCTGAACCCGCCCAGTATGGTTTGAATGCAAAATAATTCAGCATGATCAAAAAACCGTAACCATAGTTCATAATCTCCTGCTAATTTCATTTTGGTATTTACATATCCGCCTGCCTGTGCCCACAATGACCTTCTCCAGAATGTTGATTCCTGCTGAATATGTTCTTTATCCCCGATAAAATAATCGTACTTAGACCAAAACCTGAGATGTTTCACAAATATTGTTCTCCCGCTTTCATCAAAAACAGTAGGTATTCCCTGTATCCAGTTTACATCAGGATGCTGCATAAATATATTTGCAGCCACACTCAGCGAGCCCGGATGCAGCATATCGTCTGAATTTATCCAGCACATTATTTCTCCTGCCGAACGATCAAATCCTTTTTGAACAGCATCATACAGCCCGTTATCTTTCTCGCTTACCCAATATGTTAAATGCTTTTCATATTTTTTAATAATGTCAATTGAATCATCCTTGCTTCCACCGTCAATAATAAAATATTCAAGGTTCGGATAATTTTGCCCTATCACGGATAAAATGGTTGCTTCAAGATATTTTCCCTGGTTGAAGGACGGAGTAACAACACTGATTTTCGGAAAATTGGTTACTGGCATAAATTTTAATCTACGGGTTCAATTCTGCTGATGATAAATGCAATTCTTATAAAGCTCCATATAAGAATTAGCCTGGACATTCAAATCATATTTCAGCAATGCATTTTGCCTTATTTTTTTCCTGTCAAATAAATTTATATCGGACAAATAACTGTTGACGGCTTCATAAAGCGATTGCGCATTTATTTTATCCGCAAGATAACCGTTTTGCCCATTTTGAATCATATCAGGAATACCGCCAATGCGAAAACCAATAACAGGAGTTCCGCATAACAGCGACTCTATCACGGTGTTTGGAAGGTTATCTTCAATAGAAGGAATCACAAATACATCAGCTGCAGAATAAACCAGGCTCATTTGGTTTTCATCACTGATGTGTCCCATTTCAATTACCTGCCTGTCATTAGTTTCCTGCATTCCTTTCACCCCCACCGAGCACAACAAAATATTTTCATCCTTAAACATGTCAATGGCTTCCCTTAAAATAAAATACCCTTTCCGTTTTGTATGGAGGGAATGTGCAACAAAAAGAACAATTTTTTTATCCAAAGGCAGGTTCATCTGTTTTCTTGCATCATTTTTTTCATAGCATACAAACACTGAAGGATCCATTCCGTAAGGTATGCATTGATGAGGAAATTTTCCTGACAACGGGCTGTTCTTTGAAACATTCATCAGCCATTGTGATGGAGCGATTATTGAAAGGCCCGTTGCAGAAGCAAGGTATTTTTGCTTTTTTTTATAAACGTAACCCGAATAACTGTCGTCATCACATTCAATTAACAGCGGACAATGCGCACAATTATTTAAATATTTTTTGCACTCACCTGAATAATGGCACCCGCCCGTAAAAGGGTTCATATCATGCATTGTCCACACAACAGGTTTGTTATTTTTCTTAAAAAAGGAATAATCTAAAAAATCTGCCACCCAATGTAAGTTTATAATATCCGCATGCCGGTAAGCAGGGTGATCGGTAATATCTATCCCGCTGTCAGGAAATGAAAACCATTCGATCTTTCCAGGAATCAGGCTGCGAATTTGTTTTTTCATTTTCTGATGGTATTCCCGTTTCGGTGACAGCTTGATTTTTTTTTTTATTTTATTCAACAGGGATTCTTCACCAGGAGAATACAGGTACGAATGCTCAATTATTTCAGAAGCGCTCCTGTGTAAAAATAACAGGGAAGATTCAACGCCATTACGCAATAATCCTTTATGCAACCTGATACAGGCTTTGGCTGCCCCGCCCTGGTCATACGTATTTACCAACAAAACCTTCATAAAAAATTAAATATATGTTTTATCTCTTTGACCTTCAGATTATATTTTTTTTGATTCCATAAATAAAGAATCAGGTTTTAAAATATCTCCATTCCCTGATTCAAGCTGATACGAATTCCAACCAGGGATTTCGCTTTCAAATGCAGTTTTCTGAGAAATTTCTGTAAACCCGCATTCATTCAATAATTTTCCGAGCGAATAACGGTCATACATCCACTGATGTATTTCACCACCCATTCTGAATTTTCCGATCTCAGCAAGCTGACCATTTTTTTCCAGGCTATCCATCTCATTTTTAAAAAAAGTCTTTATAATTTTCTTAATCCATGTTTTTTGCTGTGGTGCACTGGCCGGCTGTGTCAGCGGGATTTTATTTTTCGATTCCAAAAATTTTTTTCTTATCTGCCTTCCCTCCTGCCCTATGCGTGAATAAACAAATTCTTCGTTTTCTATTTTGTCCCTGTAAAAATATTTTGCCATTTCTCCTCCACTGTAATTGCGTACCGTCTGGTCGTACAACTCGAGCATCATCCATTCATAATTATATGCAGCATCAACATTTCCTGCCAGCGCTCCTTCCATACTTTTTAAATAATTTCTCACAATTTGTTCCAGGTCCGGAACTGCCACCCTGATTATTCCACGCGGTTTTAATACACGATAACATTCCAATATAAATCGCTTTCCATCTTCTTTTGAGAAATGCTCCAACACATGAGAATGATACACTATATCAAATTCAGAACTGCCAAACGGAATTCCATTTAAAAGATTATGTGCAATGACATATTCACTTCCGGATTGGAAATCAACATTCACCCAATCTTTATGAAATCTCTGGCCGCAGCCAAGGTTGAGCAGTTTCATGTTTAATAACTCAGCGATAAGCAAAAATATTTAATTGATTATCCATGCTTAAATAGGAATTTACCTGAACAAATGGCATAGGGGAAAAAACTCCTATATGCTGAATGTTGTATCTGAAGCCTGAATCATTTAATATTCTTAATAAATCCTGCAACTCCTGGTTCTGATCACGGAAAGAATGGTACTCAATAAATATCCTATCCACATTTTTAAGAGCATCAGCACAATCTTTCACCACTGTTGTTTCCGCACCTTCAATGTCTATTTTCAGAAAATCCACATGAGTATTTACGTATTCTTTCAACCGCTCCGTTTTAATCTCACAAATCTTTTCTTTATCTGAAGGCAACGCTAACCTGCCGCCATCCGCTCCTTCGGCAAAAAAATTTAATATGGTCTCCCGATCCCAAACTCCTTTTTGTTTTATTTCGACATTTGACAATTCAAACTGCCTGATATTATATTCTAAAGCCTCAAATGCATTTGGATCGGGTTCAAACCCCAGGACGTTAGCCCCCGGGTAAAGTTGCTTAAAATAAATAATGCTCAAACCGATATTCGCTCCGCAATCAATAATATATGGATTGGGATTGGCTGTTTGAAATTTATATATCTGCTTATTAAATATTTCATCGTACATGAATAAAAAAGAAGCAGCATCTGTCAGTTTTATTTCTTTTCCGAAAATTATAGTGGATGTCGAAACATACCGATCCATTTTTTGAAGTCTTATAAATTCACCTTCCGAAATACCCGGACGACTAACTATAACTGATCTCGTTCCCAATGTAGAATGATTTCTAATGGTGGATGAAAGACTCAGCAATTTTGAATATCCGTATCTTAAGAGGTTAAATGGATATAATTTTTTGCAAAGAGCTTTAACTTTATTTTTAAGATCTTGACTTAACAAATTACTATTAGAAACATGCTTTTCCGGTTTGCCTGTTATTGAACTAAAAAATTCGGCAATAATTTTTTTTGCATGCGTGTCCTCTGCTCTTCTTATAAGTTTGACATGAACTTGTTCTGTGTTTAAAGTCGTTTCCCAGTGATTGGAAACCGTGCAGTGAATTCCTGACCCATCATTTCCTATGTTTTGCACAAGCGAGTTCCCGGGAAGTAATGTCATCTTATTTTTTAAAAATGCAGAGGCATGCCATCTTAGTGCCCAGGAATCATTCTTGCCTTCAATTTGATCCTTTAATATCTGAGTATAATAGTAGCTTCCATTAAAATCAAATTCATACGCCAGGTTTTTCTCATTAAGTTCGTTCATTAATTTTTTTCCGTCCGGTTCAAAGATATCCCAGCCTCGTTTCCAGGTAGCCCAGCTCCAGCAGAACGTACCCTTAAGAAAAAAAATTTCAGGAAGCTTTTTTTTAGCAGGATAAACATAACCGGTGGCACTGATAATTTCCTCATATGGTTCATAAATATTTAAAAAATCATTCATAAATTTCAAAAACCATTTTGATGTAACCATATCATCTTCGAGCACAATTATTTTTTCGTGTTGATTTATCACGTTTGTTACACCACCAATAATTGAATTAGCTAATCCTAAATTGACTGCAGACTCAATTATATTAACTTTACCGCACCATTTTTTTTTCCTGATAATTTTTCTTACTTCCTGAATGTTTTGCAAATCATCGGGGCCTGCGCTGGTTTTAGCACCATCAGAATAAATATAGATTTCCGAGTTTGAAGCTAAAAAATTTGCTTCCAAATGTTCTAACGTCCTGAGCGTATGAAAAGGCCTATTGTAAACAAATAGCGCAATTGGAGCTAAACCCATTTATGAATTTTTAATTTAATTTCCCGGCAAAATAATTTAAACAAAATTTTTATATTTTCATATAGAATTCTGATGGAATGTTTAAAATTCCAGGGAAAGGGAAAAGTAAGAAAAATAAAAATTACAGTATAAATTGGATTACCTGTGTATCGAATAGAAAAATTGCTTCGGATGAATCCATGTAAATTATTATACATTAACTGACGAATTCCTGTGGATTTTTGGTTTAAAAACAATTTAATGTCAGGCGCTGCATAAAGTTGCATTCCATTTTTTTTTGCACGATACGTAAATTCATAATCAGAATAGTAATGCGGCAAGAGCTTATAACGAAATCCATTGCTGTCCAGAAAATCTTTTAAATGCATTATGAGTCCGCGGGTAGAAAGAAAAGCTATTTGAGATTGTGTTTCGGCTTTATGAAGTATAAAATTTTTAAAGTCAAAATAAACGCCCTGGTCAATTAAGCTGCTATTTTCCATGCTATATGCCGGTGCTAACAGAAATGTTTCAGGCATTTTAGAAATCATTTCAACGAATTTTTCCAAAAAATTATTTTCAAATTCAGTATCGTCATTCATTATCAAAACATATTTTTCATTTGTATTTTCAATGCCTTTCAACCACTTATAACCTTCCTGCAGACAACGGGCCCACCACCAGTTTCCATTTCCTTTCAAAACTATGCAATCATTAAAATTACTCTTCACCATTTCCACGGTAGCATCAGTGGAGCCGTCATCAATCAAAATTAATTTAAAATTTTGAAATGTTTGTTTTTTTAAACAGCTTATGAAATTACGTGTCAGGTGTACACGATTATGTACCGGAAGTAAAATGTAAACGAAGGAATTCACCGGGAAATTCATGTGTCAAACTTGAGAGCAATGGAATTCGCTACATAGATACTGTCCCATTCATAGAGTTTATTTTGCTGCCTGATGGATGGAATTATATCAAACAGCGAGAACTCCTGAGATCTGAGATACGCATCCAATTCGAAATAGAGAGGGGCGCCCTTATACATTTTATGATTTTGCATTTCAACTATTATTACAGCAGTATTCTTCAATATACGTTTTGCGCCTTTTAAAACTTCAACTTCATAACCTTGAACATCAATTTTTAATAAATTGATTTTTTCATTATGGTCAATCATTCGATCCAGGCTGGTGATTGAAATTTTTTCAGAAGTCGCTTTTTTTAAGTTCGAAGAGAAAAAAGGATTTTGAATAGAACTGGAAATCGGAAAAAACGAAGAGGAAGTAATTCTCTCTGCAATCTGCATCTCCATTTCTTTATCTTCACTTCCAAGCCCTTTATTATAAATCGAAATCTTAGGAAAGCCCTTCACTTTTTTTTCAAGATCAAGAAAAGTGGAATGTATCGGTTCGAAGCAATAAACAGACGCTAACGGAAATCTTTCCGTAAATTGAATAGCTATCTCTCCTTTTGCAGAGCCCACATCAATAATTGAGTTTATGTGTGACAGCTCTAAAAAATCAATAAGATTAAAAGCCCTCTCGATATGCAAATAACCATTATTTATAACAGAGGGATATTCTATAGCGCATTCCACCAGTTCTTTTCTTAATTTGTTAAAAAAATATTCTTTCCAAAAACTTGAATTTTTTATTAAAGAAACAAAATAATCTGCTGTTTCAGTGTCTGATTTCGGATTCTTCTTTTTAAAAAAAAACATCAATTCCGGTATTTTAATTATATTTCCCAGGTATAATCAGTTACCGCGAATGAATTTCTCTGATGAGGAGGGTAATGACTATTAAATATATCATTGGCTTCAACATCAATTTTGGCAAGTGATTCATTTTTAAACAGCCATTTTTTAAGCGGAACTGCAAGTGCTATTTCTAAAATATATTTCCCTTCGGGCAGCGGCAGCTTTTTCATGACGCATATTATTCTATTTTCTCCCTTCTTAAATGGAAAATCAATTAATTGGTCCGGCAAGGTTGACAGGCGAAGAATTTTATCATTTTTTAAAGACTTAAAGAAAAGATTAATGGACCCATCGGATACAAATTCAGGAGAATTAAAAATAATTTCAATTTTAAAATTGTCATACGTTTTAATTTTTTCGAGAGAATTTCCATTGACATCAAATGTCCGGATTGATTTAATAAAGTATTCGGTATTGTTTTGTTCAGTATTAATATACCAATATCCGGGCGGTGGTAAAGGTGATGAAACTTTACCAAAAATTATTTCTTCGTATGCTTCAACTGCTTTCTCAATTGGTTGCTTGGCAAATATTCGCCCTTCATTGAGAAAAATCCCTTCATCACACAGCCTGCTTACTGATTGCATAGAATGAGAAACAAATATTACTGTTCGTCCCTCTTTTTTATTAACCTCTTCCATCTTTAAAAGGCATTTTTTTTGAAACTCTGCGTCTCCAACAGCCAATACCTCATCTAAAATTAAAATTTCAGATTTAAGATGAGATGCCACTGAAAAAGCAAGACGAACATACATTCCAGATGAATATCTTTTAACAGGCGTATCAATAAATTTTTCAATCCCTGAAAATCCGACAATTTCATCAAACCTATTTTTAATTTCCCATTTTTTCATTCCTAATATAGTCCCGTTCATAAAAATATTTTCTCTTCCTGAAAGATCAGGATGAAACCCGGTTCCAACCTCCAGTAAGCTTCCAATTCTTCCTTTTATTCTGATTTCTCCGGTGGTTGGTTGTGTAATACGTGAAAGTATTTTTAGCAACGTGGATTTTCCGCTACCGTTTTTCCCGATTATTCCAAGTGCTTCTCCCTCTTTAACTTCAAAATTTATGTCCCTCAATGCCCATAACAATTCCGGTCCTGGTTTTTCCTTATGCTCCTCTTCAATTTTTAAAAAAGGATCTTCTTTTCCCCTTACTCGGTGCCACCAGCGTGATATATCTTCAGAAACAGTACTGCTGCCGATTACCCCGAGCCTGTAAAGCTTGCTGATATTCTCTGCCTGTAAAACGGTATTTCCTTCCATGGTTCACACTATATCAATAAAATTCTTTTCGCTGTGATTGAAAATAATTATTCCCGCAAATATTACCAGGATGGAAAAAACAAAGCTGTAGGTAAAACTTATCATATTAAAATTTCCAACGCCCAAAACACCCAAACGAAATGTTTCTACTACCGGGCTGATGGGATTTAAATATACAAGCCATTTAAGTTTATCCGGCCACACGGACAGAGGAAATATAATCGGGGAAGCGTACATCATTCCCTGTAAAAAAATACCTGTAAGGTTTCCAATATCACGGTAACGGGTTGTCATGGCTGAAATAATAATCCCGATCCCCATCCCGATATTCGCCATGATAAGGAGCAAAACAGGAAGTAATAATAAATAAAATGTGGGATGTATTGCACTATTGCCTTTCAAATAAAAAAACATATAGGCTGCAAAAAGTAAAAGCGTCATTGAAAAAAACTTGATAAGATTGGAGATTACAATTGAAAGCGGAACAGCCAACCTGGGAAAATAAACTTTTCCGAAAAGAGGTGCATTGCTTAAAAAAACATTCGATGTACGGCTTACACATTCATAGAAATACGTCCACGGTACTATTCCTGAGAGATAAAAAAGAACAGGTGGTACATCCTGGGTAGAAATTTTTGCAAGATAAGAAAACACAAAAGTGTAAATTAACGAGCTGAGCACAGGTTGAATGAAATGCCATGCAGGTCCTAACAGCGTTTGTTTATATGTTGTAATAAAATCACGTTTTACGAAAAGAGAAATTAAATCCCGGAAGTCCCATAATTGAGACAAGCCAAGGTTAAACCACCCCGAACGCGAGCGGATAATATGCGTCCACTGTTCTTTTTCCTTACTCATTTATCAGATAAGAGAACCAATAAAAAAATCTGTGCAAAAGTACTCTAATGTATTATTTTATCAATGAAAAATTACTTGGCGTAATTTACGCTTCGTGTTTCCCTTATTACGGTAACTTTCACTTGACCCGGATAGGTCATCTCCGTTTGAATTTTTTGAGCAATTTCAAATGACATGGTTTCAGCCTGCTTATCATCTATTTTTTCGCTTTCAACGATAACGCGAAGCTCGCGTCCGGCCTGTATGGCAAAAGATTTTTCAACGCCTTTGTATGTCATGGCGAGCGCTTCAAGATCTTTTAAGCGTTTGATGTATTGTTCAACTACCTCGCGCCTTGCTCCCGGCCGTGCGCCTGAAATGGCGTCACACACCTGTACAATGGGTGATATCAGGCTGTTCATTTCAATCTCATCATGGTGTGCCCCGATTGCATTGCATACCTCAGCATTTTCTTTAAACTTTTCAGCCAGCTTCATTCCCAGGATTGCATGCGGTAATTCCGGTTCATCATCAGGAACTTTTCCAATGTCATGAAGCAATCCTGCACGTTTGGCAAGTTTTATATTCAGGCCAAGCTCTGTTGCCATGAGTGCGCAAAGGTTAGCCACTTCGCGTGAATGCTGCAAAAGGTTTTGCCCGTAGGAAGAACGGTATTTCATTCTTCCAACCATTCTGATTAATTCAGGGGCAAGGCCATGAATACCGAGATCAATTGTGGTTCGTTTCCCTGTTTCTACAATTTCGTCTTCCAATTGTCTTTTAACTTTTGCAACAACTTCCTCGATTCGTGCAGGATGAATTCGCCCGTCAGAAACAAGCTGATGTAAAGCTAATCGCGCAAGCTCCCTTCTTACAGGATCAAAACCTGACAGAATAATTGCTTCAGGGGTATCATCCACAATAATTTCAATACCTGTAGCAGCTTCCAATGCACGGATGTTTCTTCCTTCACGGCCGATAATTCTGCCTTTTACATCATCGTTCTCAATGTTAAAAACAGAAACTGAATTTTCAACGGCATGTTCAGTTGCAACACGTTGAATGGTTTGAATTACGATCTTTTTTGCTTCCTTATTTGCTGTCAGCTTTGCTTCTTCCACAATATCTTTAATGTACGCATTGGCATCCGTTTTTGCTTCAGCTTTCAATGCTTCTACTAATTGCGATTTGGCATCTGCAACGGACATTCCCGAAATTTTTTCAAGAGCATCCACCTGCCGCTGATGGGCTTTATCCATTTCTTCTTTACGCTTACCGAGGATTTCCAGCTGGGTGCGTAAATTTTGCTGCAGGGATTCAGTTTCTGCCTGTTTTCGCTGAAACTGTTCCATACGCTGTGAAACAGAAGTTTCTTTTTGTTTAATGCGGTTTTCGGCAATGGTGATGTTTTTATCCTTATCAGCGATAAGTCTTTCATGCTCTGATTTGAGCTGGTAAAACCTTTCTTTCGCTTTAAGCTCTTTATCTTTCATCATCACTTCTGCTTTTGACTCAGCTTCTTTAATGATGGATTGTGCCTTGAGTTCGGCTGCCTGCTCTTTTGATTTATTAGACTTACGTGTGAACAGCCAGATGATCAAGCCTCCAAGAATAAAAGAAACTACCGCGGCAATAGCAGCCAGCAGGATTGGATCTATGGTGGGCATAATATATGAATGGTTGGTTTGTTTTTTTTATAGCATTTTGATGAATAAAAAAACCCGCAATAAATCCTGAGTGTTTAAACCCCAATTGATATGGGTGGAGATGCCGGACTTTTCTTACTTCCTGTGTCCTGCCCCGATAAATCGGGGGAGAATGCTTCCCCGACATAGTCGAGGGGTGATTGAGGTCTGTATTACGAATCCATGAGCTTTAACTCTCCAATCGTTTTATAATGTTGAGTTTAAAAACGCTGATCAGAATTTATGCGGGTTTTCTTTGTCCCGATTTTTGATCGGGAACAATTCCCTTTACTTCAATGAACGTAATTTTTTAAATTGAATTCAGGTAATCATCAAGCATTTGCTCAATTTCAATTGCCTTGTTTTGCTGATCTTCACTCAGCTCGGCTTTTTTGCTTTTTGAAGATGCTTCATTCGCAAACTGTAATGCACACATGGCCAGTAAATCCTGGGGATCAGTTACGGCATAATTCTGCTCATATTCTTTGATCCGTTCATTAATCAACTTTGCAGATTTACGGATCGCTTCTTCTTCCGTACGTGAAATACGCAGCGGGTAGTGCCGGTTTGCGATTGTTACTTTTATGGATAATTTGTCTTCCATCTTTTATTTATGAAGCAGGGCAAGGCATTTGTCTAACTCCCTGATGTACTCGTTAATTTTAAGCTTCAGGTCGCGGGCATTCTGATCGGCAGACCCGTTTCCATTGATAGCCTGACTTAATTTAATAATCTTATTCTTTTCTTCTAATTCGCTTATTTTTAGTTTTTGTTCTTCGTTTTTTTGTTTTAATTCATGATTATAGAGCTTCAGGTTATTATTTTCCCTGCCCAGCTCAAGATGCAAATTTATTAATTTCCCGACTTTTATTTTTAATTCTTCAAGATTTACTTCAACTGCAATCATTATTCTATTGGTTATGATTTAGTGGCAAATGTAATTTTACAAAATGATTTAACCAAGACTTTGTTGAAAAATTATTAACCATCCATGTTTAATAACTCTGAATATTTTATTTCTTCACAGCTAAATGAGTTTCCAGGTTCCGGGTTTCAAATGTCTGCAAAGTGCAATTATATTTTTCCTTTTGGCACTATTTACTTTGGAATCTCGCTGTCAAACTGATTTTCCTCAAAATTATTTCACTTCACCCCTGTTCCTTCCTTTGAACCTTGCCGGAAATTTCGGGCAAATCCGTCCCAACCACTTTCATTCAGGCATTGATATAAAAACAAATGAACAGGAAGGACAGGTTGTAACGGCTGCTGCCGATGGCTACATCTCAAGAATAAAAATCAGCCCGGTCGGATATGGAAAAGCAATTTATATCAATCATCCGAACGGATATACTACCGTGTATGGTCATTTGCAGCGTTTCAACGATTCAATTCAATCTTACATTGAAGCCGAACAATACCAAAAAGAGTCTTTTGATTTTGATGAATTGTTAGACAGCAATTTATTTCCTGTGAAACAGGGACAGTTCATCGCTCTTTCAGGTAATACAGGAGGCTCGGAAGGCCCTCATCTGCATTTTGAAATAAGGAATACCATTTCTGAACATCCCGTCAATCCTCTGCTGTTCGGTTACCACCTGGAAGATTCAATCGCGCCAGTAATTAAAAATATTAAAGTTTACCAGCTCCATGATTCCAAATATGGTTTCATCACAGATACTGCATTTAATATATCTTGTATGGATTCATTAAATTCAACTGAAGAAAAAAGCGATACTGTTTTTATTTTCGAAAAGACTGCTCTCTCCATTGAATCCTTTGACAAAATGAATGATACAACAAGTAACCTGGCGGTGAGTATTTTAGAAATATTACTTGATGAAAGTACCCTGTACACATATTATTTTAAAGAATTCAGTTTTGATGAATCACGATTTGTGAATGCGAATATTGATTACGCTGAAAAAATAAATAACAATAAAAAATATATTCTCCTTTACCGTTTGCCGGGAAATAATTTCAGCATGTTCGGGCAGGATACTACAATGACAGGAATTATTGATATCAAAGATGAACAGTTTCATGAAGTGCAAATAAGAGCGGGTGATGTGAATGGTAATGGTCTTGTGAAGAAAATTATTCTTAAGAAGCAGGTGGATAGCAGATGGAAGTCAGAAGAGAAAAAAATGTTTCCTAAAGGAAATTTTATTTCATTTAAAAAAACTCCGGTGATCAACAAACCCGGTATAAAAATTTCATTTGCTAAACATGCTGTTTATAATCTGTATCCTTTAAAAATTAATCAGGAAAAAAAGTTAAAGGGAACTTATTCTCCCCTGTTTTCAGTGGGTGAAGAAACAATCCCCATTCATACTTTTATTAATCTTTCTTTAAAACCGATAAATCTTGCTTCTGAATTGTTTTCAAAGGCATTAATTGTTTCCGTTGATAAAAAAGGAAATAAATATGCCGAAGCAAGCGATTACACGAAAGGATGGATGACCGGCAAAATAAAACACTTCGGAAAATTTACAGTTGCCATTGATACTGTTGCACCTGGTATACAAGAACCCGCAATTTATACCGACAGTGTAAGTAACAGGAGAATTTTGTTCACCACAATTTCTGATAATCTGTCGGGTATCAGCACCTATAAAGCTACACTTGACGGAAAATGGCTGCTTATGGAATATGATGAAAAATCAGGAAGACTAAGCTGCGAATCAAAAAATCCTGTTGGAGAAAATAAATCCGAACTGGTGATTGAAGTTACTGACCGAAAAGAAAATAAAGCAATTCTGAAAGCAATTGTCGGATTTTAAAATAAAAGCTTTACCTCGTTAAAACCATCTGCTTTGTATCCACCGCTTTTCCATCAACGGCAAGAATATAAGTGAATGTTCCTGCAGAAAGTGTTTTGCCGGAAAATTCAACCTGGCCCGATCCATTTGAATTAATCGGAAAGGACAATACTTCACTTCCAAAAACTGAATAAATTTTAATAAAGGCTTTTCTTGCTGAGGAGGGAATATAATATTTGATCACTGTTCTGTCTGTGAAAGGGTTCGGATTATTTTGCTCCAGCTTTGCAAATTCTGCAGTAGTCATATCCGCTAACCGGCTGTTATCTCTCTCTTCTCCCTGCTGATAATTCATGCAGCATTGCGACAAATCTCTTTCTACCTGGTCGAGCCGGGTTTCAAGCACCGCATTCATTTTGCGAAGCTTCTCATTTTCTATTTTTATTTCATTAAGTGCATTTTCAACAGCAACGTAATTGTTTGCATGGTTTTGTGCTGATGATCTGAATGAGCCTGTTGCAATGATTGCGGCAAATGTCAATACAATAAGTGCTTTTGATTTCATAAGGGTTCGTTTTATCCGCAGGGAATTTTTTACGGAGGGGGGGTTTAAATAATTTAACTGCGGAAAGATAGAAACATTTTTTAATACAGTGTATTCAACAGTTCAGTTGAATTTCTTCCGGATACTGGAAATAAAGTCTGCCCGTATTCTGCGGGAAATTCTGACTTTAGAACCATCACACATCTCCGCCTGTTTAGCTTCTCCGATCACATGGCTGACTTTATCGAGGTTGACAATATGTGACCGATGTACACGCATAAACAAGTTCATGTCGAGGTGGTCCTCCACTATTTTAATATTATAAGAAATTACATAGTTCCTGTTCGCAGTAAGATATATGCGCGTATAGGCACCATCGGCTTCAATCCGGATGATGTCAGTCATTCTCACAAAAACTGCGCTTTGGTGAAGAGGAATTTTTAATGTCAGGTTTGTTTCAGCATGGTCTTTTACGTTCTGCTGTCCGATATGCTGTCCCTCTTTCATAAGAGACTGCACCTTTTGAACCGCTTCTTTTAATTCATAAACATCAACAGGCTTAAGAAGATAATCGGAAACTGAATACCTGAATGCTCTTACAGCATATTCGCTGTGGGCCGTAACGAAAATAACATGAAATGAGGTCGGTTTAACTTTTTCAAGCAGGTCAAAACCTGTTTCACCTGACATTTCAATGTCAAGAAAGATCAGGTCTGGTTGTTTTCTATTTATCAGTTCAATGGCTTCATGAACTTCTTCGGCACAGCCGATCACGCTGACATCGGGGCAATGGTTTTTAATGAGTATCCTGAGAATTTCAATACCTTTTGATTCATCATCTATTATAATTGCTTTTATCATTGCAGAGACTTTTTAAAAGGAATTTCGATCGTTACACACGTGCCTGTCGGGTTTCCGTGTTCGTCTTTTAAATCACTGGTATAGTTTTTCAGTTTGCCCTTGAACACCACGCTTAAGGCTTCTATCCGTTCATTGACGATGGCTGTTCCCATTGATTTATATTCTTCTTCAGCAGGTTTTAATTTGGCTGCCTCTGCCCTGCCAATTCCATTATCACTGATAGTACATATCAAAACTGAATCTGCAGATGTGAAGTTAATATCTACCCGGGCTTCTCCTTTTTTAAACCTGATTCCATGTTTTATTGAATTTTCAACAAAGGGTTGTATCAGCATGCCGGGAATATAAATTGCCTCCGTGTTTAATCTTTCATCTGCTTTTATTGAATAAGAAAATTTGTTTTCGAACCGGAGTTCTTCAAGCTCCATATAAAGGGTCAGTATTTTAATTTCTTCCGCCAGCGAAATAAATTCTGTTCGTGATTGATCAAGGATCATCCTGATGAGCTTTGAAAATTTGGAAATATACAGTTGCGCGGAATCCGCATCTTTTTTTACTATGTAATACTGGATCGAGTTGAGCACATTAAAGGTGAAATGAGGGTTCATCTGCGATCTGAGGGCATTCAGGTTGAGTTCCGAAAATTTTTTGTTAAGTGCATTTTGATCATCCGCCTTTTTCTGAATGATTTTTATCCGGTAATTAATAACGACAAAAAGTATAATCAGGCAGATTGAAGTTATAGTAAACCTAAACCACGCTGTTTCATAAAATGACGGTAAAACTGAAAAGGAAATTTCAACAGGGTTCTTAGTATATATACCATTTTCGGATGAAGCGAGCACTTGAAAACTATAATTGCCATTCCTTAGCCCGGAGAATTGGACATCACGGTTAAAAGTCGTTCGCCAGGTAGTATCCTGGCCAAGCAGGCGGTACCGGTAGATGATATTTTTTGAATTACGGAATGAAAGTGCTGTAAAAGAAATTCCGATATAATTTTGATTATGATTCAGGGAGTAAAACGATCTTAATAAAGTGTCTTTCTCATTAATCCTTACTGCAGTTATATATAGCGGAAGCTCATTGCTCTTATCTTTTAATTTTTCTTTATCAATTACGCTCAAACCATCGTTGGTGGCAACATAAACCAGCTTTTTGCCTACTGCAAAATCATTTACTTCATCCGAAACAAGGCTATTGCTCACATTGAAGCGATCAATGGTATAGGAAAAAGGAGAGGAATCTTTAAAAGTTATTTTACTAAGCCCTTTATTAGTTCCGGCCCAAACAATATTATCTTCAGCCGAAATTTGATTAACATTATCACTCGTAAGGCCTTCAGCCGCATTAATAATATTTACTATACTATCATCGTAGAGTATTATTCCGTTACTTCGTGTGGCTATAACCAGGTATTTATTATTCAGTTCGCTTATATCGGTAATTCGCAATCTCAGAAGTTTTGCCGAAGTATCAAATGGAATAAAATTATTTTCTTTTAAAATATATAAACCATTCAATGACCCTGAAAACAAGCGGCCTTTTGAGTCTTCAAAAAGTGCGGTTGACCTTATAAAATTTTTATGGATGGGCACTAAAGCTTTATTGCCGCGATTGAAGCGATGCACGTGAGAATAATCAGCACATAATAAATTGCCGTTTGCATCAATGAAATTTGTAAGTGAAGGTAAAACCATTAACCTGTTATCCATCCATTTAGTAAAATAGACGGGTGATGTCTCGTTACTGAAGCTGATAATCGCACCCAGTATAACTTCCTTATGCTCTTCACTGAAGTAAAGTGAAGTTATAGATTCTATATTGGAATTGATATCTTTTTTCAAATCTGTTTTATCTGCTGTATTATAGCTTTTATTGTATTTAAAAAGTACTCCTTTTGAAGTCGTAAAAAATAAAACAGAATCCGATAAGCTCTTCACAGCAGTTATTTTATCACGAAAAAGATTACCCTGCAGCGCAAAGTTTGAATTGTTTTTAGACGACAGATAAAATATTCCATTTTCATGGGTGCTCAGCCAAAACCCTCCTTCCATGTCTTTATATACATGTGTGACAGAAAAGTCCTTGAGATATTGCCTTGAAACGCTCATGGTTGAGTCGTATACATACACGCCATTAAGTTTCGTACCTACCCAAATATTCTTTTCATCGTCTTCGAATACGTTAAGCACCGGCACATCAATTTTCTTTATTTCGTAAGTGCCTGTTGGATGAATGTGGATCAAAAACCGTTCACAGTAAAAAATAAGATCATTATTACGAAGTTTTGTGGTGGCAAAATGACTATACCGGATGGTTTCGTTAATTGTAAAACTGAAAGTATCCCGAAGCGACTGCACCGTGATGGTAGTTTTTGATTTATCACTTCCAATCAGGTAATTTGTAATAACAGAGGGTGAATTCGATGAATTGATCACAAACAGGTTGGTCCGCGGATTCACGTCATGCTTGATAAATTGTCCATTTGAAGTAATTGTATAGGTGCTGCCATCAATGCTGTTCAGATGAACATTTTCCGATTCATCAACAAATAATGAGGTAATGATCGTTTTGTTAAAATGTGGTGCAATAATATTGTTGTATTTGTAGGAGGTAATTCTTCCTTTCTCATAAAAACTTAACAGGCAGGTATATGAAATGAACCATATTCTTCCTTTCGCGTCCTTATATAATTTAATAACCGAATTATCGGGTAAAGAATCTTTAATATCGTAAGTACGGAATGAATACCCGTCATACCTTACCGCACCCCGGTCTGTTGCGAACCATAGATTTTTCTGTGAATCACTTGTAATCTGGTACACTTCTGAACTGGGCAATCCTTCTCGGGGGGTGAAATGCTTGAAATCAGGGAGCCATTGCTGGGCCGTTGCGATCATGTGCCAATGAATGATTACGATTGCCGGTAATAATTTAAGAATGTTCCCTTTTTCCTTTTGCATCTTAAAAACTATTTTTAGCGCAATATAAAGTAAACTTATTTATAAAGGACAAGCCCTCGTTTTTAACAGGGCTTGTCCTTTATTTCAAAATTAACTTTGCAGCAGGAGGGCTGTTATCTGTTAATGATTAATTTTTCTTCAAATGAAGTATCGGCATTTTTATATCTTACAAAGTAAGTGCCCGCGGGATAAGATTTTGTATCAACTGTAACCTCTTTTGAAGACGTCTTGAATTCATTAAGCAATGATCCATTCAAATCATATATCTGGATCACCCCGCTGGTATTTTCCGGTGGTATTACTACTTTAAAATTGTTTGATGCAGGATTGGGGATTAGCTTTATCTGACCCTTGTCCGGCTTTTTATTCATCCCCGTAATTTTAATTGTTTGACGCTCATGTCCGGGTTCAGGTGTATTTCTATTACAGATTAACATGTCGCAGGCAAGACATTCGTTTGTCCAGAATTCTATTCGCATGCAGAAATCTTCATCGTTTTTACAGCAGGTGAGGTTAAGAATTGGTGGAAACTTTAATCGCAATGAAACCGTTTCCTGGCCGAAATGAACAGGATGATCAAAACACCAGGTGGCTTCCCTAGAAAAATCTGTTGAAATATAAGGATTGTAGGGTGCAAGTATCGGCAACTGGTTATAGAGAAGAGGCCCTCCGGTGATAGTTCCGAACTTACTCTGTTCCTCAACATCGCATTTTAAACATTCCTTATCTACCCGTGGATTATAGTTCACCAGCGTAATTCTGAACTTAGAAATCAGTTGACCGCCTCCGTTCACATGTACATCTACACCTGAATTACCATCTGTGTCAACCCAAAAGTGGTCCATTGAAGCCTCATTTTTACAATTGCATTTATTGCAGTCATATGCTAAAATAGCAACATTATCTATAAAATAGTATGCTCTTCGCGGAGTATCGGTCGGGTTTGGAATAACGTTGGTACCGGCATTATCTTCGAAGTTGCCGATGATAAAATTAGTAATACCGGGAGCGGCCACGTAGTCCATGCTTATGCTTGTCCATCCATTAGGCGACTGAATTATATTATTGGGATTGGGATAAATTGGTGTTGCAGTGAGAATATTCCTGAAGCTGCAGCCCCCGACAAGAGTATTTTCAAGAAAACCTGATCCCACAAATGCAACTCCGATATTATTATTGTAATAATTATCCGGAGCGCTTTGGCATAACCAACTATCATTGGGATCGCCATTTCGTACCCAGAAAGATATGTGATACATTGTTCCGGGGTTTAAGGTAGTTGTAAGTGAGCCCATGATGTATTCCCTGAAAATATACGGACTGCACCAGGCCGGATTTGTGGTTGCATAAGTAATAATGCCGGCATAGGCATCGCCATCCTGCGCAGGTATCCCGTTTCCGAAACAATTATTGGGAACCCCTGCAGCGCCAGTACCTAAACTATGAAAATAATCAGGGCTGGGCATTGGATTGGAATTGCCGGGATTTGACCAGCCGGGGCTGCAAAGGCCAAATTGGTTCAAGGCGTTCGGCAATGTTGTATATTGCTCAAAACTCCCGTTCACAACAAGATTTTGAGCTATTGATAAGTTTGTGACACAAATTAACAATAGCATCGTCAAATAATTAACTTTAGTTTTCATATAATATAATTTTAGGTTGCCTACTCTTTTCTACGCTTTTCGGCTTCCGCGTTTTTTTATTTTTCTTCAAACCTATATACAAAAATTTCCGGCAAGAGAAAATATTTGATAAGCGGTCATTCTATTTGACGAACGGTAAAAAAGCTCAGACTAAAATATTATTTCAATCCGCTGGCATATTTTTTTCTTGAAAGAATAAAAAAAATACTCCTGTGAATAATCTTCTCAAAGGCCTGCTTGCCGGCTATGGTGCAAAAAAACTCGGAACCGGTTGTTTCAGCACGATTATAATATTTATTCTGCTCTGGTTCCTGCTCAGCCAGTGTTAAATTAATCCCTGGCTTCAGTGCAAGCCAGTTTTATAATAATCCATAAAATATCACCAATATGAAAAAGAAAATTAATTTCTCCTTAGTAACCATTTTAATGGTTTTCTTATCATGCACTAACGTGCCAAAAAGTGATGAAGCAAAAACCACAGAAGCAAAAGAAGAATCCGGAAATGAAACGGGCGAAAATTATAAAGTGGATATACAATCCAGCCATGTTGAATGGATAGGCACAAAAGTATCAGGGTATCATACCGGGACCATCAACATTAAAAATGGAGAGCTTGCAGTTTCCGGTGGAAACATTACGGGCGGTAATTTTACGATGGATATGACTTCTATCGTGGCATCAGGGCCGGCCAGTGTAGATGAAAAAATGAGCGGCAAGCTTACCGGTCATCTTCACTCTCCCGAGTTCTTTGATGTCGGTAAATTTCCTGAGGCTGCGTTTGTCATTACAGGCGTCAAACCTTTTTCAGGAACAGTTAATGATGACAATGATACACGGCAGGAAAAGCTCAATGAATATAAAGTTCCTGATCCCACTCACACTGTCAGTGGAAATCTCACTGTCAAAGGAATCACTAAAAATATTGAGTTCCCGGCTAAGATTATTGTGAAAGATAATTCGGTGGAAGCGCGTGCAAAATTTAATATAGACAGGAAACAGTGGGATATCACTTATCCCGGGCAACCTGACGATTTAATCCGCGATGAAATTCATCTCGGAATTTTATTAAAAGCTCAGAAGTGAATTTATAAATCACCATTGAAATTTTTGGTCTTCAACATACCACTTTTGTTCATTGGCCTGACACTTTAGAAAATCAGAATAATTTTTTTAAAAATCATCTGCCTGGAATTGCAAACCTGTTTTATTTAACGGCAGTTTGAACCCTCATTTATCCATTTAGTTAAATCCAAATCAATCCCGGATAAGTATGCTCCATTATTTATTCTTTACCATATTCTTACTATCAATAGTAATTCCATTTGAAACTATGGTATACGTATAAATTCCGCTGGATAAATCCGATGCATATACAGTAAGTGTTCCTTTTCCTCTTTCGGTTAAGTCCACCTCGTTAAGAATACTTCCCTTTTTATCTGTAAAAATGATTTTCACGTTTTCTGAATTGTCAGGGATAAAGTATTCAATAGTTGTATTCTCTTTAAATGGATTGGGTTGATTTTGGTTAAGTACTATAGTTTTAGAAGAAAGAATCACATCGATATTTGCCGAAGTATTTTCACCTTCCGGATTTTGTTGGAATTGCCTGGTATTATTAAGTTCCTTAAGTGCATTAATTTCCGCCTGCTGTTGCTTCACACATTCCACGAGTAACGGTATAACCTGTTCGTACTTTACTCCATATTGATCATTTTCTGCTGAATAGTCCACAATTTCGGGAAGAACTTCCTTTACTTCCTGGGCAATGAACCCGAAATTGTTTTTGGGAAGCTTATCATTTTTATAATCGTACAGCACGCCATGTAACATTAGTACTTTATCAAGGGGATTTTCAATTTCCCTGACATTTTGTTTTATTCGCAAGTCAGACCCGACAATGGGGTTAATATCCAGGTGGATGTCAATAGAAGTAATATGCTTTGCACGTATTTGTTCCCATCTAAAGTTTGGGGTGCCTAACCATACAGTCCAATCATTTCCCGGCCTGAAACATGATACGTTACTATGACCATCCCAATACTGTTCAGAAAAAATTCCGGGCCATGCCTGGTCAAGCCAAACGTTTTTGCCTTTTATATGGACGTCATACAATGGATCCGGATGGGTGGTTCTTAATCCTACAGTCCCGGTAGAAGTCACCTTGATTTGTGCGTAACTCCTGATGGATATACATAGAGTTAGTAAAGCTGTCGCAGTGATGATTTTGATTGTTTTCATAGTTAAATTTTTATAATTATAAATTAATGTTGAATATCAGCTGTGAAAGTTGCTCCTTCCTGTACCTCAAACTCTGCATTCAGCGTTATCCCATCAATGGCAAGAAAATAAGCATCATGTTGAGATAATATCAAAGAAGGAATACAAATGCCGGGAGCAAAAATTTCCCGCGCTATAATGACATCAGTCATGGCAGAAGGTGAAAATCCGCAAACATCATAAGGTGAATTATTGTATGCAATAAAGATATCTGAAGAACTTTCAGTGATATGATCCGGAACGATCCAGTTATTGACGGATTGCATTTCCTGTTGTCTTGCTTTAACATTAAGTAAACCCGAAGCACCGGAACTCAATTGAAGATCAACTAAATTATTATTCGGTGCAAACGATGAACAAATAGTTCCGGGGTCAGTCCAATTGTAATTCTCAGAGTTATTTTCTGTACCCGGAAAAACAGTATTGTAAATACCTGTTCCTGTTGAAGCATTTAAAAAAATGGTGCCGCCCGCATCAATATTGCAATCGACTATTTCAGGTTTCTTTTTATAGTGCCTGTAGTAATCCACCTCAAAATTATGAGAAAGTGCTGCATATGGATTTAAATCATATGAACCTGAAATTCCTGCATCAAGTACAAGCCTTTGAGGAATTTCTCCCAATCCCGATACCGGTACCGATGGTCCGCTGGAAGTGGCTGGGCATGCTGCTATGCATGTATTTGATGTATTGGGTATTTCAGTATGATGAAGTACCCTGTGGTCATCAATATACCAGTCCACATATCCGGGCTGCCAGTCTATGCCGACCTTTCGAAATTGTGAACAAAAGTTAGTGGGAGTTGAGAAAAAAGGAGGGCCTGACCCCGGGGTATTATAATCAAAACCACAACCGCAAGGCCCTGTATGCAAAGCCGGGGGAAAATCAAAGGGATCGATAGAACACATTTCAAATATATCTATTTCTGCATACCGGCATTGATTTTCATAAGTAGGGCATCTCTGATGCCATAGCCAAAAATCACATGCTACATTGTCAGCTGTACATGGCATCTTAACATTTGCTTCAAAATAACCGAAACGAGTCATATACTTTAATTCAACCTGCCCGCCATAAAAATAGTTTTGGGTTGCTGTCGTGCATACATTACTGAGTGCAGTTGTTAATTCTTCAACTGTTAAAAGCAGTACACTTCCATCTGTCGAACCGTTTGCAGTTGGACTGCCTATATTCGCATTTTGTGGCGAAAACTTAAAATTGTAATTGTAGAAATTATGGCCACCGTTATTTGTTCCGTCCACATTATGAAAGCCGCAGCCATCATTGTGAATTATCCATTTGTTAACATCAATTGATGACGCATCAAATTCATCACTGCAATCCTGAATCAGTTCCCACTTATGTGGCGCTGCACTCTGGGGTTGGCCCAGAGAAACAGAAGAAATTAAAATGAAATAAAAACAAAGAAACATTTTTTGCGGGTTCATTTTTTTTAGATTTAATACTTAGAAATGATATTTTACGTTTTGCGAATTGAAATTATTTGACTCCATTTTTATCATTTATTACTCACATTATTACTCATGCAAAAAAAATTTGAAAAAAATATGTTGTACAAACATATATTCAAAATTGTTTGAATGTAAAATAAATTTGACGAATGGTAAAAATATTTGACGAACGGTAAAAGAGACGGGAAAAAATAATATTAAAGTATCATCTTAGTACTATCGCTTATGCCGGCACACCGGCTTCATTAAATTGAGCCAGCATGTGCAATGTTCCAGGCGGGGCTTAAATTTAAGGTTCAGACAATTTTCCATTTAGCCATACTTGTCCCGGTTTTTTCAATGGCATAATGATAACATTGCCTGCAATATTTTTATTGCCGGTATTTGGTGTGAGTGGAAATAAATTCTGTTAGCTTTACAACAAAAGTTCTCGACATTATGAGAAACCTTCCTGAAGTTAAAAACTATGCCGGTGTTTTTTCCTTTCGTTGGGTGAAGAAGACCTCGGCTATGCTCGGCTGGACAAAATTTCCAATGACTGCTACTATCGAATTCAATGCGGTTCACAATGACCGTACGGAGAAATTTTACAACAGCGTGTGGAATGCACTTGAAGCTGAAGTTAACAACATTCCTTACACTCTTCATTGGGGGCAAATGCACAACTTCACTCCCGCACGCATTCGAAAAATGTATGGCGAGGCCGTGGATAAATGGATTGCATGCCGTGAAAAATTATTAAGTCCGGAGGTAAGAGCCGTCTTCATGAGTCCATTCCTGGAAAGCACCGGATTGGGAGCACCATCAGCAGTTCCACCGCCAAATGCCTGACCAATGAATTCTTTTCGCCTGCAAATGTTTTTCATCATTTCGGGTTGATGCTTGCTGTCACTGCCTCATTTTAAACAGGAATTAAGGGGGGAAGGAAAGAAAAGATAAATGAGTACTCAGGGAAAGTTATTTTTCATTTTTTAAAACAATTACCTAACGGCTGCATTTTGCACAATTGATTATTATTTTATTCTCATTCATAAAGCATTTTCGCCCGGCTGCATCAAGTTCACACAATTAATTAAATTAAAAACTTTACTTTCGTCACCAAAGTTTTCGGGTCGCTACAAATCTTTTAAATAATCACCTTATGACAACGCTCAAATCTTCTAAATGTCTGCTGTTAATTATCTGCAGCCTTTGCTTTTCATCATGCCAGCTTAGCTTCCAGGATACAACTCCCGAAGGAATACTCGGTGAACGGGGTATCGAAACCAAAATTTCCGGCTCCTGCAAAAAAATCCAAAAGGTTTACCTCATCTATTCACCCGATAGCATGGACGTAGTGAACCATGATGACACAACAAGCGTCATCCCAAGTATGGATATTGGTGTAAATCGGACTCATTTTGTCAGCGATTCCTACAAGTCCGTTTTTGCGCATAGCGGGAGCAGGAAAGATAACCGTAATACGACCGTGAATGCAGGTATTCTCGTGGACAGTACCAGGCTTTATTACAAATGGCTGGTGTATTACACTAACTGCATGGAGACAAGTGCTGTCCGCTCCTTTCGTGTGCCGCGGCCGCTGAATATCTCCATCATCGGAGATTCTTATTCCTCAGGTGAAGGCGCTCCCGCTTCCAACCCCATGTGGCTGAATGCTAACTGCCACCGGTCAGAAAATTCAGGACAGTTTTTAGGCGTGGGTCAGTTCCTCGACAACAACCCGAACATTGCTGCTGTATATAAATATCTTTTTGTTTCTGCTTCCGGTGCTAAGGTAAAGCACCTGCTTGTTTCAAAATACAATCCCCGGTTTTGCGATGTTGCCGATACTGTGCCTGAACAACCGCAGCTGAAACAGCTTGTTGAAACGCTCGATCACAATAAGAATTATAACAAAATAGATGCGGTTATCGTCTCCATTGGAGGAAATGACATGGGGTTTGTACCTGCGATGATGGAAATTTTGGGTCCCGGTAATTTAATGGATCACATAGACATGTACAATGATAAAATTAAACGGTTGCCCGTGTTTTATCATGAACTGGATTCTTTTCTGAAGGCCTTGTGTATTGACAAGGTGTTTATCACAAATTACCCTAATCCCACACAAAGCGATAAGCCCGGGAATCCTCTCTGCGGGCTTCCGCCTGACTTATGGGTGTTCATCATAGAATCAATAGTGGAGCAATTGATACTTGGCGATCTTACCCATATTGGTATGTATTGCGATATAGGTGAAGCAATTTTTGAGTTTACTATCGGGGATGATGGAGTTGATAACTGCGCTGCACTTCATATTTTTCCAAACGAGTACTACGATGCAATTGCTGAATACATCGTTTGCAGCGGGTTCGTCAATTTCGATCCCGGGCAACTGGCGGAGGCAGTCGGAATTTATCTCGATGCATTATCACGGGCCCAAACATGGGAAGAATTAACTAACATGCTGGTACCTTGTACAGGTGTTCATACAGGTAATTCCACAGCGGCCATGGTGACCACTATTTTGGGATTTCGTGATGAAATTGCCGCTGCCCGCGACAAGTTCCTTATACCGATGAATGATACCATGAGGAGGGTAAGTGCAGAATTACAATGGCATTGTATTGACAATGTTTTTGAAAATAGCAAAAGCAATGGAATTTGCGCATGCGCTCCTCAGAATAGGTTTTTCAATTCTTTTGATGCCTCGGTTATTCAGCAGGGATCGAAATTTGGTACGATGCACATGAACATTGCAGGACAGACCGGCATATATGCTGCATCAGTAAGCGCTGAATTGCAGCAGTGGCTCGCTTCACGTGAAAACAGGATAGAAGTTCCATTCTCCGAGAATTGTTTTGAAGTCCCGAAACATACCAGCGCGGCTTTCAACAAAGCACAGGATGAAGTTGATGAGATTGATGAAATGATTGAAAAGGATGAAAAGGAAAAATTTGAGGAATTCAAAAAGAAACACAAGACCGCAGAATTCGATGGAATCGTAAAAAAAATAAGCTCCAAGGAATTCAGAGAAGCCTACAAAAAAAGTTGGGAGCTAAAAAAGTTTGATGGTATGAGAGAAGACAGGGCGCACTGAAAAAACACATTCCCTTTACTGACTTTTCCGGCACAGTTGACTATACCCGGAAAACACACAAGCTGCGCTAACCTGTCAGGTTGTGGGTTCCACTTCATTGGCGTTTACAATCATCAAATATAAAATATATCAATAATTGTAAATGCGTATTTTCTACAGTTTAATAAATTTTAACGCAGGCTGTTTATTATTTTTCAACAGAATATAGTAAAACCCATCCGGTAAATCAGCAATATTAATTTTTGTTGTTGCTGATGATGAGGTTATCGCTCTTGTTAAAACCCCGATTGCATTATAAATTTGAATCTCTTCCTGTTCACGGTATTTCATAAATTTAATAGTAATAGTTTCCGATGCCGGGTTTGGAAATATGCTCCAGGATAATTCCTGGCCTTTTTCATCCATACCAATTGCACCACAATCATATTCAAGAACGGCATAGGTAGTATCTAAAGGACAATTGGAGGTTGGGTCAATGACTTTACATTCGTATTTTCCTGATGAAGATATTAACAACGTATCCTCATTGGTCATTAATGGTAATAGCGTATCATTTTTAAACCATAGTATAGTTTCTAAACCGGATAAGAAACCGTTTATATGTAATACAGCAAATGCTACAGTATCCCCGGCACACGGGTCACCAATTCCGTCAAAGTAATAACCCGACCATTGAGGAGAGTCTGTAAATTGTTCAGATAATTCTGAACAGCCATTCAAAGTAGAAAGAACGGAAAAACCTGTAATGTTATATTGATAATAATTTGCCAAGTATTGATTGGTTTCCGGTAAAGCAACTCCATAGAACCATTGATAGGAATCTGCCGGTTGAGTCCAAAGTGTATCATACTTGCATACCCACGGATTAGATGTATAAATGGTTGGTGTATGGCTGCAGAATTGAATAACAGTATCTGCAAAACTCGTGTGCACCCCTTGCAAATCACAGTTTGTGGTGGTTAATGATACTGTGTATGTTCCGTTACTTAAATAGGAATGTGTTACAACAGGAATGGAATCGGTTGAACTATCTCCAAAATCCCAAAAATAGGTTTCATTAAAACCCAAACCTGCTGCGTGAAAAATTACCTCATTAGTGCCGGAACCTATCTCATAGATAATTTTAGCTATTGGCGGTTTCTTAAAATCCCACAATGGCAAACTGTCGAACACTTGTGTTTTTGCTGCATCTCTTATAATGGAAGCATCGGTTGCATTTAATCCAAAATCAAAAGTGATCAATGTCGGGTCTTTTTTAAAAAGCATTGCATAAAAGCAACATGCAGCGGCATACGAACCCTCTGCCGAAGGATGACTTTCGTCCGGCTGGTACAATTCAATGCCGGGATAATTTTGCCGGAGGTAATGCCACACCACTGAAACAGGAGATACTTCTCCATTAATATTAGCCGTAAGGTTTAAGTAACATTCCCTCAGTGTAGAATCCATACTCTCATAAGTACACATTTCAGGAAAGTTCGGGCAATTTGCAGCATCTCCGTTTTTTCTTCCCCATGTCATATAGGGCATTGTTACTGCACATGCATTATATTGTTTTACCAGTTGATATAATGCTCCGGCACCAATGGTAAATTGATTGTTTGCCATAATAGGCTCCTGGCTTTGCCCCTGCATAACTACATAATCCCAGCCACCGGCCATAATTTTACTTTGACTGACAGCATCACTGCTGTGATCTATTAATTGATATCCCCCGGGAGCATAACTGTCAAAAACTAACGTATCCCCGGCTGACAAGGCAATGTCATATATAAGTTGCGGCAAATTATTAACGCTGGTATAACTGTTTCCAAGGAAGAGAACTTTAAAACTGAGCTGCGCTTTTAATTCATACCCTGCAATACAGAAGAATAAGGAAAACAAAACAATAAGCAAGTGATTTATCTTATTGATGGTTGAATATTTTCGCATTTAAAAGTTTCTAAAAATTTATCACACATTTAATTTACCGGTAACAAAGAAGGATAAAGATAATAAAAAATCTCAGCACCTTCAGGTCTTCGCCATTTCTCAGGACCATGAAGAAACCGGAGATAAAAATAAACTTTTTAATGCCGGAGGTCCAAAGGACTCCAAAGGAGCATCCCTTTGGGAGAATATTAAATAATTCACTTTGGGTCTTAGGAATTCCTGATCCCCGAAATGGTGAGACTCAAAAAGTATACAGAAGCTTGTTGGTGTCTCTATTCACAAACCAACGCACAACACTAACAAGGGCAGAAATGCTTTAGGCGGGGGTTAATCAGTTCATTCATCCTGCATAAAATCAGCGAACAACTATTTTTTTTACAATGACAGTTTTATTATTAATTGCAGTCAAAAAATAAATACCCTTATCAAGAGTTGATTTATTAATGACTGCCGTTTCTTTACTTATTGTGAAACTATCCCACACCTTTCCAAGCGCATCAGTTACCAGGATTTGCACAGGAGATTCAGGCATGTTTGCAAAGTACATTGAAAATTGGCCTGAATTGGGATTAGGAAGTATGGTTACATCAAATTCATCTTCTAAGGAAAAGCCTGTTAAAAAATTATCGCCTGTTTTACAGGGCACCGATACACTGACACCGGCTGAAATCTTAGTACAGCCAGTGCTGTTTGTAACTTTTACTTTATACGTGCCTGCGGTTGTTGCTGTATAATCGGAGGCCGTTGCGCCTGAAATATTTGTTCCGTTTTTTTTCCATTGATGGGATAACCCTGCCCCGGTATTCGCGCTTAATACCACGCTTCCTCCGGCACAAAAAGTAGTGGGACCCTGCGGGGTAATAGTTGCAGCGGGTGCCTGGTAAACAGTTACCACAATACCCGTTGCAGAGGTTTTTGAACATCCCGTTGCAGTGTTTGTAACTGTCACTTTATAAGTTCCCCCTGCGGTTGCAATATAAGAAGATGAAGTAGCGCCCGAAATATTTGCTCCGCCTTTTTTCCACTGATAGGAACGATTAGCTGCAGCCGGTGCATTAAGCGTAACGCTTTCGCCAGGGCAAAATGTCGTGGGGCCACCCGGAGTGATGGTGGCGGAAGGCAGAACACACACAGGGCATGCGGTTGTCCAGGATGCATTTCCATTTATATCGCCATAATTGCTTCCAAGTCCTCCGTCACCATAATCGAAAGCGGTAGTGCCGCTGCCATCGTTAAACCGGTAATAATCTACCAGGAGCGGATTAGTGTAACTGACCACTTTATTCATATTGTTCTGGATCTGCGACTGGGTGCGGTAATCACTCCACACACGGAGCTCTTTAATGATGCCCTGGAAATAACTTGTGAAATTTCCGAATTGATTGTACCACTTTCCTATATAGACCGGTTGCGTGGAGCTTATATTGCCCGGATCGACAAGGCTGGTATATAACACTCCGTCAATATATGCACTCATGGTTGTGCCCTGCCTTACCACTGCAACATGATGGCATAAACCGTCTTTAAGATTTACAGGTACACTTGTTTGAGCGCCCGGCCCCCAAAACGATAAATTACCGGAGCTGATGCTCAGTTTAAATCCTTCATCTGTGATTCCACTTTCATTCCTGCTGCTTAAAATAACTTCCTCGATGGATGGGTTTGGAGCGTCATCACGGATCCATGCTTCAATGGTAAATGGATTCGTCCCGACAACACTATAGAAACCTGAAGGGGATGGAATATTTACGTAATCATCAATCCCGTCAAATTGGAGAGCTGTTGAGCTTACCTGGCTGTAACAAAACGAATTCAATAAAATAATTATAAGAAGAGTTGTTAATATTTTTATCATAACGGTTTGTATTAAATATCCGGGGCAAGATTAAGAGAATTTTATTGAATATAAAATAAGATAAAAGTATGATTTATGTTTGTTAAGCAAAATTATTGTTCAATGATTTTCGCCAGCGTCCATTCCTCCCCTCGGAGGGCATCCGCCTGTGTACCTTCCGGGTCTTCCGATTCCTGCAGAGATCTTGAAAAAACCGGACATAAAAATAAACTTTTTAATGCCATAGGCATCCTCCAAAGGAGTCCTATGTACCTTTGGGAGAATATTAAATAATTTTATTTTACTGTTCATGTTGTTCCCTATCCTCGTTGCAAACGATGACAAAAGAAAAGGATACGAGGGACTGAAAGCAGGACAAAAAGGTTAAATATTTTTGTCAATCCATTCTGATGATGTTGAAGAAAGTATGTTCATGAAATCCTGTTTCCCTGCTTTAAATGAATGGTTGGCCCCTTCAATTTTAAATAATGTGGCCTTCCGGAGTGATGCGCATACTGATTGTATCATTTCCCATGATGCGAACTCATCCTTTGTACCCTGTAAAAGGAGCATGGGAATTTTAATTTTCTTCAAATGTTCAGACCTTTCAAGGGATGGCTTGCTGGGAGCATGGAGAGGAAAGCCGTAAAAAATAATTCCTTTTGCAGAAGCCTGCGGATGATCTGCGAGATATTGGGAAGTCATCCGGCCACCAAATGATTTTCCCGAAGCAAAAACAGGAAGACCGGGAAATAATTTTTCCACTTTTATTAAAGCAGCTTCTATTGCCAGGTGTGCAACTGCAGGCACATCAGGGCGCTTTTTTTTATTTTCCATATAGGGAAAATTGAAACGAAGCGAGGCAATACCATAATCTGACAATTGCTGCGCAAGGCTAACCATGAACGGGTGGTTCATACCCGCACCTGCACCATGAGCCAGGGTAAGGATACATTTGCTTTTTTGAGGCACAATAATCTCAGCGGATACAGAGCCTAAGGATGCGGAGATTTTAATGGAGAAGGATTTTAGTTTTACATTCCTTTTCATTTTATAAAAATACTGAAAATAAAAGTAATAAGATTTTCACATCCCCGTCTCACACGCGCAGGCTAAAAGGGAGAAAAGATTGTGCGTGAAGACACTCACGATGGCGGAATATTAAATACTTTCATGTCAATCATTTAATCCGATCAATCAAAGTTCAGCCACTTTTCCCTTAATCACCCTACCCTTCGGGAGTTAAAACAATTAATTAAATTAAAAACTCTATTTTCGTCTCCGAAATTCTCGCATGCCGGCAGCGTGGTGAACTAAAACAACTGATGATTTTTTAAGAAATAAACCTGTCAGCTTTTTTCTGGACGATACAACTTGATTAATCATGCGCATCGCTTAACCATATAATAAATTTCAAAAGATTTTTCCTGTCCCTTATCAGGGATTTTGTTCTTTATTAAATCTATTTACCACTTTTTTTAAATTAATTCCTTTACCAAGTACCGGCTTGAAAATATCGCCTTCACTTTTGATTCTTTCTATTGCATTGTATATGGTAAAGTCTGACATTTTCAATCCTTTTTTTACTTCGTCCCAATGTAACGGCATGGAAACTGTTGCACCCGGTTTTGGACGTAATGAATAAGGAGCTGCTATGGTTGCCTGGGGCCGGTTTTGCAAAAAATCTATATACATTTTTCCTCTTCGCGCTTTTACAATTCGCTCTATGCTGGTATATTTTGGAATCTCCCGGTGCACTAACGTGGCTATCACCCTTGCAAACTCTTTTGATTGCCCGTAAGTATATTTAGCGCCCAGTGGTATATATATATGCAGGCCCGATGA
>Ga0134123_10000132_pt1 | contig 46520 bp, 42 predicted proteins | sample KB303_FD_96460 | JGI IMG/M metagenome (GOLD analysis project Ga0134123, IMG submission 96460) | Terrestrial soil microbial communities without Nitrogen fertilizer from Kellogg Biological Station, Michigan, USA - KB3-0-3 | ecosystem: Environmental > Terrestrial > Soil > Unclassified ...
TGAATATGATAATAAAATAATCGGGAAAGATCTTTTGGAGTTTTATAAAGGACTTATTTGATCTGAATACCACTGACCCCTGAAGGGAACCCTGCTAATGTGTGGTCTGCCTGAATTGATTTTTGTTCTTCTGATTTTTTAGCAGTACTAAAATATTTTCCACTAAAACAATTCGTTGGTCCCCCTTCAAAAGTCAGAGGTATTAATTGAAGGCAAAAAACTCTTTATCTTTTCAAGAACAGTTTCAATGTTCTTTTCAATTTCATCATTATTAAACCTGATAACTTTAATTCCGAATTCTTCCAACTCGAAGGTTCTCCCATCATCATATTCTCTCGCAAATCGCGATGTATGAATTTTGCCATCCACTTCTATGATTAATTTGGCTGCGTGACAATAAAAATCAGCAATGAAATTTTTCAAAGGATGTTGCCTTCCGAATTTAAAACCATTCAATTGACTTTTTCTTAAATACTGCCAGAGAATTTTCTCAGCGGGAGTCATATTCTCTCTCAAAAGTTGTGCATTCCTGAAGCCGGACGATGGCGCGCCATAAAACATGGGCTTGTCTTGCATTAAAAGTAAAATTAAAAAAATTTTATCCTTCACCCCTGACCCCTGAAGGGAAACCTGCTAATGTGGGCATGGCTAAATCAATGTTGTCTTTCTGATTATTTGCAGTACGTTAATTTTTTCTGCTAAAACCTATTTCCTGGTTCCCCTTCAGGGGTCAGGGGTGTGCGAGGGTGACAAAAAATGGTACCTCCATAAACAGACAAAAGCCGCCTTACGGGGCAGCTTTCATCTGACAACTAACCTAAACCACTAAACCATGTCTTAAGTATTTTTAAAAATGTTTTGATCTTTTGATTCAGTTTCCGGGCCGCCTTACGGGGCCGCCCTTTCACTGACAACTAACCTAAACCACTAAACCATGTCTTAAGTATTTTTAAAAATGTTTTGATCTTTTGATTCAGTTTCCGGAGTCAGTCTGGGGGCTGCCTTACGGGGCAGCCCTTTTCACTGACAATCAACCCAAAAAAGCTAACCAAAAACCAATTCTTCTTTGCTTTCAGAGTTCGCAGGCGCAGGGTTGTCTTACGGGACAACCCGCTACCTGACAAACAACCTAAAAGCTAACCAAACCCATTTCTTAATTTCGTATGTAAAGAACTAATCTGTTTCCTTCTCCTCAATCATTCATTCACTGACAGAATAACAAGTTTAACGCCCCGGTTACCTAAAGGATACTTTTCTAAAAACATTTTATTACAGTTGTAAGCAATTTCTGAAAAAGGCTTAAAAGCAGTGCATTTTTATTGTCATCAAACTGAAACCACGAATGAATTATCCCATAAACATGGCTCTGAAATCCGGCTTTGGTAAGGTAAGATTCACTAATTTTGTGTATAAATTATTAGTATTAGTTATTTTTTCAAACTAATCATTACAAATGGAAATGGAAAACGGAATAGATACCAAACTCAGCAGTATTGAAGATGCAATTACTGATGTTAAAAACGGCAAGCTCGTCATTGTTGTTGACGATGAAGACCGCGAGAACGAAGGCGATTTTATCACTGCAGCCCGAAATGCAACTCCCGAACTGATCAACTTCATGGCCATGCACGGGCGCGGGCTTATCTGCGCTCCGCTCACTGAAAAACGCTGCGAAGAATTGCATCTCGATATGATGGTTATCAAAAACACGTCTTCTCACGAAACCCCTTTCACTGTTTCTGTTGACCTGCTCGGGCATGGATGCACCACGGGTATTTCTGCAAGCGACCGTTCCAAAACTGTGCAGGCGCTTGTTAATCCCGAAACGAAACCTGAAGACCTCGGACGGCCAGGGCATATCTTTCCGCTTAAGGCAAAAGATGGCGGTGTGCTGCGAAGGGCAGGACATACCGAAGCTGCTATTGATATTGCGAAGCTCGCGGGCTTTGAGCCTGCCGGGTTGCTCGTTGAAGTGATGAATGAAGACGGCACCATGGCGCGTTTGCCGCAGCTCCATAAAATTGCAAAGCGTTTTGATATAAAAATAATTTCTATCGAAGACCTTATTTCCTACCGCATAAAAAACGAAAGCCTCATCGAAAAAGAAGTGGAAGTGAAACTGCCTACAGAGTGGGGCAATTTCAACCTCGCTGCTTTCAAACAAGTTACCACCGGGCAGGAGCATCTTGCCATATATAAAGGAGAGTGGAGAAGAAACGAGCCCATCCTTGTGCGTGTGCATTCATCGTGCCTCACAGGCGACATTTTCGGGTCGTGCCGGTGCGATTGCGGATCGCAGCTCCATCGCGCCATGCAGATGATCGAGGAAGAAGGCAAAGGCGTGATCGTGTATATGAACCAGGAAGGGCGCGGCATCGGGCTGCTCAATAAATTAAAAGCGTATAACCTGCAGGAAAAAGGTATGGATACTGTTGAAGCCAACCTCGAGCTCGGCTTTAAAATGGACGAGCGCGATTACGGTGTCGGAGCACAGATATTGCGCAACCTCGGAGTTACCAAAATGCGCTTGATGACCAACAACCCCACCAAGCGTGCCGGGCTTATCGGTTATGGTTTGGAGATCGTTGAAAATGTGCCTATAGAAATTCAGTCCAACATCCACAACAAGCTTTATCTCGAAACCAAACGGGATAAGATGGGGCATTCCATAAAGGTGGAGCATTAATATTTTTTTACTTTACATAGTTGCCAATTTTATTTTCAAGACGTTTGATTTCTTTTATTTCCAAACCATAACTCGGTGCTCGTGGTGGGCTTTTTGTTCCACTTTTTGCCCAAACAAAAAGTGGAAAAGAAAAATGTTAAACCCCTCACGGAGTTTAGAATTATAGGTAGCGGGTTTAGTTACCAAGCTTTCATCCCCAGGGGATGACATACAACTTTCAACTTTTCTGCATCCGTCTTTCAACTTTTTTAATTAAGTTTGATGAGTAAATTCTCTTGGTGCTGTGAAAAGCATAAACAAAATTTTTATCCTCTGCCTGCCGTCTTCTGTCCTCCGGTTTCTTATTCGCAAACTGCCCCTTCCATACTAGGGGAAAAAATTAGGGAGGAACAAGCAACGATGAATCCTTCTGCATGAATAAAACAAAAACACTATGAAAAAGATTTGCACTCTCATTTTAATATTCATTATTCAGTGTTTAATCTTTAATGTTCATTGCTTTTCACAAACCGGCCCTGTAATAGCCTGGCAAAAATGTCTCGGAGGAACATCCTATGAATGGGTAAATGATTTACGGCAAACTTTTGACGGGGGGTACATAGTTGCAGCCCGATCATCATCCACTGACGGTGACGTGAGCGGAAATCATGGAGCCGGAGATATATGGGTTGTAAAGCTCGATTCCGCTCTTAATATACAATGGCAAAAATGTTATGGCGGAACAGATTATGATTTTGTGTGGCAAATTCAACAGACATCAGACAGTGGTTATGTCTTTGCAGGAACAACTTATTCCAATGATGGTGATGTAACAGGCAGGCACGATAGCACAGAATATGACGGCTGGGTGGTGAAGATTGACCCTTCCGGAAATATCGTTTGGCAAAAATGCCTTGGAAGTTCTTCCTTTGATGATACTTATGGCATTCTTCAAACACCTGGTGGAGGTTATATTGTGGCAGGTATGGCAGGGACGGATGACGGTGATGTAACCAGCGTTATCGGGAATTGCGATTTCTGGGTGGTTAAGCTGGATAGTGGCGGAACCATTCAATGGGATAAATGTTATGGTGGTACACATAATGATTGGGCTAATGACATAAAACTTACCTCTGATGGAGGATACATTGTTGCCGGCATAACAGATTCCAATGACAGCATGGTAACAGGCAATCATGGTCACCGTGATTACTGGGTGATAAAGCTCGATTCCATAGGTACACTTCAATGGCAGGTATGCCTTGGAGGCGGGTGGGATGAAGAATCATCATCAATTGCGCAGACATTTGATGGTGGCTATATGGTCGGAGGTGAGGCTTATGGAAATACCGGCAATATATCAGGCAATCACGGATATTATGATTACTGGCTTGTTAAACTCAGTCCCTCAGGTGTTTTACAATGGCAAAAATGCTTGGGGGGATCAGAGGATGATGTGGGCGGTCAGTTTCTGCAAACTGCTGACAGCGGTTTCGTTATGACTGGCAGGATTGTGTCCAACGATGGCGATATATCAGGCAATCACGGAGGGAATGATTGCTGGGCAGTAAAGCTCAATGCATCGGGCGCCATTCAATGGAAAAAATGTTTGGGAGGCACTGAGTTTGATGGTGTGTATGGAATACAACAGATTGCTGATGGAGGGTATGTGCTTTCAGGATCAACCTATTCAAATAACGGTGATGTAAGCAGTAATCATGGCAACGGGGATTGCTGGCTGGTAAAACTTACTGATAACTTTAATACCATATCCGGTAAATTATTTATGGATGGAAACAGCAATGGAGCTCAGGATGCCGGAGAACCAGGCTTAATAAATAAAAAAGTGAATGAATCTTCTACAGGCAGATTTGCTTTTTCTCAGCAGAGCGGAGATTATGATGTTTCTGTTTTAGATTCCGGGAATTTTACGGTTTCTCCATTAGCGGTAAATTATTATAATACTATTCCTCTTTCACATAATGCAAACTTTTCCGGAATCAACGAGGTGGATTCACTGAACGATTTTGCTTTCCAGGCAACAGGAGTTTTTAATGATTTATGTATTACTATTTCTTCACTCAGTAGTTTTATCACCGGGTTTAATTCAACCTACATGATAAATTATGAAAATGCAGGAACCACAACCCTTACTCCCACCATTATTTTCTTTCCTGATCATGATATAACTTTTGTCTCCGCCAACCCGGCCGCAAGTTCAGTAACGCCCGATTCTATTGTGTGGAATATCGGACCGCTCACTCCATATCAGTCGGGAAGTATCTTGGTAACCGTTCATGTAAATTCTGTATCTCTTGGAACACTGATTAACTCAAGCGTAAGAATTGAGCCCCTTGCTGGTGATGCAAACCCTGCATGTAATTATGCGGATTGGTCAGCTTATTCAACCGGCAGCTTTGACCCGAATGAAATTCTTGTCAGCAGAGATACCGTTTTTACAACCGAACTTTCCAATCCTCCATTCCTTGAGTATATAATTTATTTTCAAAATACCGGAAATGCAGCAGCTTTTAATGTAAGAATAGAGAATAATATTACCAACAAACTTAATATAAACAGTTTTGAATTTGTTGCGTCATCACATCCTGTTTCTATTAATTACGGTGCAGCTTCGCGGCTGATGACTTTTAACTTTGATAACATCAATTTACCCGACAGCAATGCAAACGAACCTGCCAGTCATGGTTTCATCCGGTACAAGATAAAACCTGTTTCAACGCTTGTTGCCGGAAATAAAATTTTTAATAAAGCTTTTATTTATTTTGATTTCAATCCTCCGGTGAATACAAATTATGCGATTACGGAAATTGTGCTGCCAACTTCTGTTTCCAACCTGGTTACTTCTGAAATGAATGAATTTGTTTTCTCTCCAAATCCATTAGTTACTAAATCGGTGCTTTTGTTTAACAACCCCAATAAACAAAAATTTCTATTCACCCTTTACGATATCACCGGCAGAATAATGGAAACCATTACCAGTACAAATAATGAAATCATTTTATCCAAAGGCAGCAAACCTGCCGGGGTTTATTTGTTTCACTTCGACAAGCTCAGTGTGACAAATGAAAAAACAGGAGAGAGGTGGAATGGGAAAATAATTGTGAGCGATTAAGTGAAGGAAGAATATTCAAATTACTTTTGAATGAACCCTTTGATGAACCCGGAATTCAAATCTTAAAAATCAGAAAATAAACTCATGATATGAAAACTTTAATGCTTCTTTTGATTTTTACTTTTTACCTTTTGGATTCTTTTTCGCAGCAATGGACTTCGCTCAACAGCGGAACTACTAATTTTTTATTTACTGTCTGCTTTCCATCTAATGATACTGGTTACATAAATCAGGATAATGGCACTTTGCGTAAATCAATAGATGGTGGACTATCGTGGTCTTTTATAAATTCAAATGATTCAGTGTATGATATTTCTTTCATCAGTAATGATACCGGTTGGGCAATTGCTGATAATGAAATTCTGAAAACTGTAAATAGCGGTATCACCTGGGATACTTCTTACCTGGATCTGAATGCTCAATTTTATTGGAGGGTCTATGCATACAGCAGTATGAGAATTTATGCAATTGGGATAAACACCAGCTACGATTCTGCAGTAGTCACCCGCTCATTTGACGGGGGAAATACATGGATACGATCCGCTTTTTATGAAGGGTTTGGTATCCCTGCTGCTATTTCATTTCCACAGCCATCAACCGGTTACCTGACAGATATGTCCAACAATATTTATAAAACAATTGACGGTGGGCAAACCTGGACTATTGTTTATACAGATGCTGTAAACTCATATAACTCGGTTTATTTTATTTCGCCTGACACCGGCTTTATATTAAGCACCACCATTCAAATGACAACCGATGGAGGATTGACCTGGAACATTCCAAATACCACTGGAATAAATACTGCATGGTATGATATGAAATTCATCAATGATACGACCGGATTTGTAGTTGGCGGAAATGGAATTTCCTCAGGTTCCATACTTAAAACGATGGACGGTGGATATAACTGGAATTTGGATACTTCAAATGTCCAAACATTTAATGCACTTTATTTTACTAAAAGCAATATTGGTTTTACCTGTGGAGCAGGAGGCGTTTTATTAAAATATAATGGCATTGTTGGTATTGAGGAAAATAATTCAGAAAATAGAATTGAGTTTTTCCCTAACCCCTTCACCACCCAATCCACTCTCATTCTTAATAATCCCAACAAAGAAAAATTCCTTTTCACACTTTACGATATCACCGGCAGAGTAATGGAAACCATTACCAGTACAAATAATGAAATCATTTTATCCAAAGGCAGCAAACCTGCCGGGGTTTATTTGTTTCACTTCGGCAAGCTCAGTGTGACAAATGAAAAAACAGGGGAGAGATGGAATGGGAAAATTGTAGTCAGTGATTAAGTATAAAATAAAAAACCCTGTTGCGAAAGCAACAGGGTTCTGTTAATTGGGACCTTATCTTTATAAATTCAACTTTTAAGTCCAGCGCACAAGGCGCTACTTTCACTCAAAATGCCCACCGGGCATTTTTCGCTTAGTAGTCCATTCCGCCCATTCCGCCTGGCATGCCACCCGGCATTGCAGGGGATTTTTCTTCTTTCACATCAGCCAGCACACACTCAGTAGTGAGCAGCATGGCTGCGATAGAAGCTGCGTTTTCGAGCGCTACGCGGGTTACCTTGGTAGGATCAATAACTCCGGCTGCATACAGGTTTTCATATTTATCTGTACGTGCATTGTAACCGTAATCATCTTTTCCTTCGCGTACCTTGTTTACCACGATGCTTCCTTCAACACCTGCATTCTCCACGATCTGGCGAAGGGGCTCTTCAAGTGCGCGCCTGATGATGGCGATACCTGTGGTTTCATCATCGTTCAGTCCTGTGAGCTTGTCGAGAGAAGAAACGGCACGGATATAAGCCACTCCACCGCCTGCCACGATTCCTTCTTCAACGGCTGCGCGGGTAGCGTGCAATGCATCATCCACACGGTCTTTCTTTTCTTTCATTTCCACTTCGGTGGCTGCGCCTACATAAAGAACTGCAACACCTCCGGCTAATTTAGCCAGACGCTCCTGCAATTTTTCTTTATCATAATCAGAAGTGGTGGTTTCGATCTGCGCTTTGATCTGGTTAACGCGAGCTTTGATGTCGGCTTTCTTGCCGGCACCATTCACGATGGTTGTATTGTCTTTGTCAATAGTGATCTTTTCGCATGTTCCGAGGTAAGACAAATCAGCATTCTCCAATTTGAAACCCTGCTCTTCGGCAATCAGCGTTCCTGAAGTAAGTATGGCGACATCTTCCATCATTGCTTTCCTGCGATCGCCAAAACCCGGAGATTTAACAGCAGCAATTTTTAATGAACCGCGCAATTTGTTTACCACAAGTGTTGCGAGCGCTTCTCCATCCACATCTTCAGCAATGATCAATAAAGGACGACTGGTTTGAACTACTTTTTCCAATACAGGAAGCAGTTCTTTCATGTTTGAAATCTTCTTGTCATACAACAGGATGTATGGGTTTTCAAGAACGGTCTCCATTTTGTCGGCATTGGTTACGAAATAAGGAGAGATGTAACCGCGGTCGAACTGCATACCTTCCACCACTTCAACAGTAGTTTCAGTTCCTTTTGCTTCTTCAACTGTGATAACGCCTTCTTTTTTTACTTTGTCCATCGCTTCAGCGATCAACTTTCCTATGGTGCTGTCGTTGTTAGCGGAAATAGAAGCCACCTGCTCGATTTTTTTGTTGTCATCACCCACAGCTTTCGACTGTTTTTTAAGATGAGCAACAACTGCTTCAACTGCTTTTTCGATTCCTCTCTTGAGGTCCATCGGGTTAGCGCCTGCAGCAACGTTTTTCAAACCTGCTGTAACGATTGCCTGTGCAAGAACAGTTGCAGTAGTTGTTCCGTCACCGGCAACATCAGAAGTTTTAGAGGCAACTTCTTTCAGCATTTGTGCGCCCATATTTTCAACTGCGTCTTTCAGCTCGATTTCTTTCGCCACCGAAACTCCGTCTTTTGTAATGGTGGGAGCGCCATATTTTTTATCAATAATTACGTTGCGTCCTTTCGGGCCGAGTGTAACTTTTACTGCATTTGCCATTGCGTCAACGCCTCTTTTGAGTGCATCACGCGCCTGTAGGTTAAAGGTGATATCTTTTGCCATAGTTTATTATTTGTTTGTTTTGTAATTTGTTAATTATGTTGATTGTGTTGATTAAGTTTAATTGAAAATGTTTTGGATTGTGTGATGGAACTTAATCAACCATTCAACTCAATCCACTTAATTTACTTTAATCAGATTACTGCGAAAATGTCGCTTTCGCGCATGATTAAATACTCTTTTCCTTCAACGGAGATTTCAGTACCGGAATACTTTCCGTAAAGGATCTGGTCGCCCACCTTTACTGTCATCGGCTCGTCTTTTTTGCCTGATCCAACGGCAACAACTTTACCTTTCTGGGGTTTTTCTTTAGCAGTGTCGGGGATGATCAATCCGCTTGCTGTTTTTTCTTCTGCAGGGGCCACTTCAACGATAACGCGGTCTGCCAATGGTTTTAAATTGAATTTACTCATAAGTTTATGTTAATTTTAAAGTTTGAATGATATGGATTAAAGAATTTTTATTTGAAAATTAATTTCGAAGAGCCATTAGCGACAATTATGCCACCCGTTTTTTCCTGACATCTTTTCCAGCTAATGATTGGTTTTCAAAAAATAAAATGACAAGTTGGAAATTCAACCTGCCATTTTTTTATCTGACAAAGTTTTATTTGGCAGGCTGGGGCGGAGGCGCCTGTTGCTGACCCGGCTGCTGCTGCCCACCCGGAACCTGGGGAGCCTGCTGGTTCGGAACCGTAGCGTTGTCAATCTGCTCCTGAATCGCTGAAGCGCCTTCTGTGGCAGCTTTTTTAGGAAGAGCAAATGCACCGAGGATACATAATATAATGACGGTAGTAGCAAGACCCCAGGTGAATTTTTCAAGGAAGTCTGTTGTCTTTCTTACGCCCATTACCTGGTTGGAAGCGCTGAAACCTGATGCGAGCCCTCCTCCTTTAGAGTTTTGAACCAATACTACAAGGGTAAGCAGGATGCTTGCGATGATGATGAAAACTGTTACTGCAATATACATTGAGGTGAATTTAAGTGTTTAATGTAAACCCCAAATCCCTGAAGGGACTTTCCTACGCTCCCCCTTTAGGGGGCTGGGGGGTGTTTCTTTTTATTTTTTCAATTTGGGCTGCAAAGTAAGCGCTTTTTTCGGGATAAAGCAAGATAAGTTTCTCATAAGTTGAAATGGCTTTTTGGGGATTTCCCTGTGAAAGATATATCTGGGCAAGCGTAGGAGAAACCAGGCCTTCATGCTCTTCAACACTTTTGCGGGCCATATTGACCGGAGAATAAAAAGAGGCTTTGGCAGGAGAAATCCGGGGTTCTTCTTTGATGAATTTTTCAATGATTTCAATCATTGAAACTTTTGGTTCTTCCGGTTGAGCGCTTTCTGGAGCAGGTTTTACTTCTTCCGTGAGAGCCCCACCCCGACCCTCCCCTTGGGGAGGGGGTTCCTCCGATTCATCAGATTTTTTAACAAGAGGTTTTCCATAAGAGAGCCATTCAAGAAAAGAGTGCTTTTCGGTCTGATGAGTGGAAAATCCTTCAACAAATTCTTTTTCTTTGGCAGGTTCAGGAATTATCTCTTTCTCCTTTTCTTTTTCCTCAACCGGTTCAATTTTAATTACCGGAGGTTCCTGTTCTTTTATTTCTTCCTTAAAATAATCTTCGATCTTATAAATTCCTTCAGGAATAATTTCTAAAGCAGGTTCAGAAAATTCTTCCTCTTTCTTTACTTCTTCAATAATTTCTGACTGCGACTGTTTCTGTTCAATTTCCTCAAGCCGTTGTTTAATTATTTCTTCCGGTGAAAGCCGGGAAGGTTCAGATTTTTTTTCTTCCGTATTAGCTCCACTCTCCATCGCTTCAGGCTGGCTCATCCCGGTACTATCGGGATGCCCTCCGGGGGGGAGGGAAGGTTTCAGCGGCTCTGTTTTCTCAGGTAAAAATGTTTCCTGTGATATTGTTGGCTCTTCAACTTTATTTTCAAAAAGAGTTTCCGGCACATCTGTTTTTTCTTCAGGCGGCAATGGCGGCTCAGCAGGTTTGATTTTTTCGATCAGGTTAAAAAGCTGTTTCCGATCAGCAGCATAGGCGGCAGCAATTTTCAATTGGCTGTCATAATGAAAACTTTGAGACTCCTTTAATAATTTGGCGTAAAGCAAACGGGCGGTCTGAAAATAAGGGAACTCTTCAGTTATTTCTTTTACATGATTTAAAATAGTTTCATTGACATGAAAAGGTGATTCTAACAAATTGATGAATTCCTCCTTGCTCATATCACCAATTTACAACTGCTTTGTTAAAAATATCATCCACTAATTGCGAGTTGATTTGTGCGATCAATTCGGTTTCCACAGAGGACAAGCTTTTATGACTATCATAATCCGCATATCGCGAAAAATTAGTTTCAAAATCCTGTTTGGAATCTTTTACGTTGGTGAATTTTACAGACACCGTAATGGTAAGCCTGTTTAAAGCTGCATTATCATTTCCCGTGATTGCGGTGGGCTGAGTATTGTAATCTATTATGGCGCCTTCAAAATTCAAATCGCCATTGTCTTTTGTTAAAGCCAGGCTTGTTTCGGAAACGAATTTATCTTTCAGCTTTTCGGTAAAAGCCTGGCTCAATGACGGCTGAACGATAGAAGCTTTATTGGGAAAAAACAGGATGGAAACTGTTTTTATATCTGGAGAAATAGAAGCACCTGTGAAAGAATAAACATGGCAGCCGTTAAACGAGATAATAGATACAAGGCAAAAGACAAAAGATAAAAGGATATTTAATTTTTGCTCTTTCATCATTGCTTAATTCCGTACTCATTTATTTTCCTGTACAAAGTACGTTCTGAAATACCGAGCTCACGTGCAGCATATTTTCTTTTTCCCCGGTGCTTTTCAATAGCCTTTTTGATCATCTCTTTTTCTTTATCGGCAAGAGACAATGATTCTTCCACTACCACTTCATGCTGCGGAACTTTAATGTCTTTTGCAGGAGAGATATTTGAAGGATGGATAGTAATATTTGGTTGAGAAGGAACAAGTTCATGTGAAAATTCGCTGGAAAGTTTATGAATCAATTGCTCATTGTTGTCTTTGAAATCAGGAATCTGGTCGGTGTTTTGAAGAATTCCGAGCACCAATTTTTTCATATCCGTAATATCCCTCTTCATATCAAACAATACTTTATACAATATCTCGCGCTCATTAAATTCAGGGCCATTGCCGTCACCACGCACAAGGGCCGGTAAATGGCTGCCGGCATCCTGCGGAAGATATTTAATAAGCGTATCGGCAGTGATGTCTTTTTCTTTTTCGAGAATAGAAAGCTGTTCGGTCACATTTTTTAACTGGCGTACATTTCCGGGCCAGCGATAGTTGACAAGTAATTGTTGTGCTTCGGGTTGTAAGCGTAAAGAAGGCATCTTGTATTTTTCAGCAAAGTCAGAAGCGAATTTTCTGAAGAGTAATGGAATATCCTCTTTCCTGTCTCTTAAAGGAGGGACATGAATCGGAACAGTGTTCATCCTGTAGTATAAATCTTCCCTGAATTTTCCTTTGGCGATCGCATCTGCAACAAATACATTTGTTGCGGCAACAACACGCACATCTGTCTTTTGCACTTTTGAAGACCCTACCCGAATAAACTCTCCCGTTTCCAAAACTCTTAGGAGGCGAACCTGTGTTAATAAAGGAAGGTCTGCCACTTCATCTAAAAAAATTGTTCCGCCACTTACTACTTCAAAATATCCTTTACGTGCTTCATGAGCACCTGTGAACGATCCTTTTTCATGACCGAATAATTCTGAATCAATGGTCCCTTCCGGTATAGCACCGCAGTTTACTGCAATGTAAGCTCCATGTTTGCGTGAACTCAACTGGTGAATAATTTGCGGAAACACTTCTTTACCTGTCCCGCTTTCTCCCGTGATTAAAACTGTGAGGTCAGTCGGTGCAACTTGCCGGGCCGTATCAATGGCATGGTCTAATAAATAGGAGTTGCCTATTATTCCAAATCGTTGTTTTAAATCCTGGACTGTCATTTTTTGTAAACCAAAATTTTTTCTGAATTTTTAACTAATAACCTGAATTAAATTTTGTTTGGACAACAATGAATTAAAATTTTGTTTTTTAGTTTTTCAATCGTTTCAAGGCGATTATCAAACGCATTTAAAATTATCAGATTAATACCGAATTTTTTTTATATTTTGTTGATGAGGAATGTTTTAATCTGCTGTGATTAAAAAATCGAATGCTTCCTGTTTCATTAAAGAAAGCAGTTCACCATTCTCGATTGAATTCCATTTTTTATCATTGATTGTATAAACTTCATGTTCGTTTTCAAGAAACGATTTGATTCTTACCGGAAGATTTTCATCAATTAATACTTTCATTCGTGGAGGCAGCATTTAAAGTGACAAAATTTTCAGCCAGTTTTAAAACAGCAACCGCTTGTTCTTTTTTCACCGATGGGAAATCCAAAAGAAATTCTTCCAATGAATTTCCGCCACTTATATAATCAAATAAATTTTTCACAGGAACTCTGGTATTTGTGAACACAGGAGTTCCACTTTGGATATTTGGTGAAATAGTTATCAGGTTATTCATGATAAATTGAATTTAATTATTTACAACTTTTCCAATCAATGTTGCAGCTGTACATTCAGTTACCAGTACATTCACATAATCTCCTTTCACAAAATTCTCTTTCGGAAATACAATCACTTTGTTTTGAGAATTGCGTCCGGCTAAATGTTCTTTTGATTTTTTAGAAAATCCTTCAACCAAAACTTTGTGAACCTTGTTTAAATCTTTTTTATTGCTTTCAGAAGATAATTTCATTTGCAAATCCACGATTTCCTGTAACCTTTCCGATTTTATTTTTTCTGAAATATCATCTTTGAATTTTTTGGCCGCGGCAGTTCCCGGGCGCTCAGAATATTTGAACATGTAAGCAAAATCATATCCCACCCATTCCATCAGCGATAAAGTATCAGAATGTTCCCGGTCTGTTTCCTCACAAAATCCTGCAATAAAGTCTGTTGAAATTCCGCAATCAGGAATAATTCTCCGGATGGATTCAATCCGATTGATGTAATCTTCTCTTGAATAGCCGCGATTCATCCGTTCCAGAACATTGCTGTTTCCCGATTGAACAGGAAGATGGATATTCTTGCAAATGTTTTCATGCTTTGTCATGGAATGAATTACAGCATCCGTCATATCACGCGGATTGGAAGTTGAAAATCTCACGCGCAAATCAGGATGAACCTTTGCAACCATCTCCAGCAAATCAGCAAACGTTATATATTTTTTTTGTTTTTCCTCAGGCAATGAATGATTCAATGCTCCATGAACTGTTTCAGCTGATAAATCTTTTTTCTGGCCTCCGCCATTCCATAAATAAGAATCCACATTTTGCCCGAGCAATGTTACTTCACGATAACCATTCTCAAATAAATTTTTTGCTTCGTGAATTATTGACTCAGGATCGCGGCTGCGTTCACGCCCGCGTGTGAATGGAACCACGCAGAACGAGCACATGTTATCGCATCCGCGCATAATGGATATAAAGGCAGTAACTCCGTTTGTTGACAGGCGAACAGGGCTTATATCTGCATATGTTTCATCACGCGACAATAAAACATTCACTCCTTTTTGCCCGCTTTCCACCTGTTGGATCAAATTTGGCAAATCGCGATACGCATCCGGACCTACCACGATGTCAACCAATTTTTCTTCTTCAAGAAACTTTGACTTCAATCGTTCTGCCATACAACCAAGCACTCCTATAATCAGATCAGGATTTGTTTTTTTATTCTTTTTGAAATCCTGCAACCGGGTTCGAACTCTTTGTTCAGCATTATCACGGATGGCACAAGTGTTTAAAAAAATTGCATCGGCCTCATGATAGTTTTTTGTGGAGGAATAACCTTTGTCTGTCAAAATGGAAGCAACAATTTCGCTGTCGGAAAAATTCATGGCGCAGCCATAGCTTTCCAAAAAGAACTTTTTACCATTTTGGTTTGCCGGCAAAGAACTTAGCGACAATGCTTCACCTTGCCTTGATTCATCAATTGCTTTTATTTGGTTGTCGAGTAACATCGTGTCAATTTGGCAAAATTAATCAAAAGAAACGGGGTGATAAATTTGAGTTTTCAATGTATGTTGAAAAGAAAATTTTGAAGTTAGAAAATTAAATTCCTTTATTTGCACCCGCAAAACCAACCTCATAAAACAGAAGCAGACCTGAACTAAACCGATGGCGGATAATCTTGTAATTGTTGAGTCACCTGCGAAAGCAAAGACTATTGAAGGGTTTCTTGGCAATGATTTTATTGTAAAATCCAGTTACGGGCACGTCCGCGATCTTGCAAAAAATGACAAGGCAGTAAATGTCAGCAAAAACTTTGAACCCACTTATGAAATCAGTGAAGACAAAAAAAGTGTAATTGCTGATTTATCGAAGCTTGCGAGAAAAGCAAAAATAATCTGGCTTGCAACTGATGAGGACCGTGAAGGAGAGGCCATTTCGTGGCATTTGTTTGAAGCGCTCGATCTGAAGGATGCAAACACAAGAAGAATTGTTTTTCATGAAATCACAAAAACAGCCATCCAGGAGGCTATTGAAAACCCGCGGAAGATTGATAAACATTTAGTGGATGCGCAACAGGCGCGAAGAATTTTAGACCGTCTTGTCGGGTTTGAACTTTCCCCCATACTCTGGAAAAAAATAAAACCGTCACTTTCTGCAGGTCGTGTGCAATCAGTTGCGGTCCGATTGATTGTAGAGAGGGAAAGGGAAGTTGAAGCACATAAATCATCTTCGTCATTTAAAGTTACCGCAAATTTTTTAGTGACAGATGATAAAGGAGCTGCCAGGAATCTTAAAGCAGAATTGCCTTCCCGTTTTAAAACAAAAGAAGATGCAGAAAACTTTTTACAAAAATCTATAGGGGCTGAATACACAATTTCCAACCTTGAAAAGAAACCGGGTAAAAAATCTTCCTCAGCGCCATTCACCACTTCTACTTTGCAGCAGGAAGCAAGCAGGAAATTAGGGTTTTCTGTTGCGCAAACAATGCTGATTGCACAAAGATTATATGAAGCCGGAAAAATAACCTACATGAGGACAGATTCAGTGAATCTCTCCCAGATGGCTTTAAATGCAGCAAAAAAAGAAATCATCAGTTCGTTTGGTGAAAGATATGTGAATACAAAACAGTATATAACAAAATCGGCATCTGCCCAGGAAGCACACGAAGCCATCCGCCCGACTTATTTTCAAAATCCGACAGTTGACGGAGACAATAATGAAAGACGTTTGTATGAATTGATTTGGAAAAGAACCATCGCTTCACAGATGAGTGATGCACAATTGGAAAAAACAATTGTTACGATTAATTCAAATAAGGTTGAAGAAAATTTTGTCGCAACAGGTGAAGTAATAGTTTTTGACGGATTTCTCAAAGTATATCTTGAATCATCAGACGATGAGAATAATGAAGATGCGGCAGATGGGTTATTGCCTCCGCTAACCATCGGGCAGAATTTAGATTTGGATTTTATTGAAGCGCGCGAACGTTTTTCGTATCCTCCTGCCCGGTATACAGAAGCAAGTCTTGTAAAAAAATTAGAGGAATTGGGAATTGGCCGCCCCTCAACTTATGCACCCACAATTTCGACCGTTCAAAAAAGAGGTTATGTTATGAAAGAAGACAGGACGGGAAAGGAGCGAAAATATTTTGTTATCACTTTAAAAAATAATGCCGTTAAAGAGGAACAAAAAACTGAAATCACCGGGGCGGAAAAATCAAAATTATTTCCAACAGACATCGGTGTTGTGGTAAATGATTTTCTCGTTCAGAATTTTGAAGAGATTCTCGATTACAATTTTACTGCTTATGTGGAAAAGGAGTTTGATGAAATTGCCGAAGGAAAAATGAAATGGCAAAGCATGCTGGCAGAATTTTATCAGCCGTTTCACAGCAACGTTAAGCATACAGAAGAAAATGCAGAGCGTGCGAGCGGGGAAAGAATTTTAGGAGTTGATCCCAAATCAGGAAAAACTGTTTCAGCGCGGATTGGAAGATTTGGCCCGATGGTGCAGATGAAAATGAATGATGAAGATGAAAAACCGCAATATGCAAGTCTTCGGGCAGGTCAGCGGTTAGAAACAATTACATTTGAAGAAGCATTGGATTTATTCAAGCTTCCCCGGAATCTTGGACAGTTTGAAGGAAAGGATTTAATAGTTTCCATTGGCAAATATGGTCCCTACATAAAACAGGAAGATTCATTTACTTCTCTTCCTAAAACCGATGATCCGTATGAAGTAACGCTGGAGAGGGCCATTGAAATAATCGAGGAGAAAAGAAGTAAACCCGATCTTTTTAAAAATCCCCGCAATCTTGGCAAGTATGAAGATGAAGATGTGCTGGTATCACGAGGCCGGTTCGGACCCTATATAAAATTTAAAGGAATGTTCTGTGCCATTCCACGAAATGAAGATCCTTTTGTGATAGAACTTAACAGGGCGATTGAAATTATTGAAGCAAAAAAGAAATCAGAAAGCGAAAAAATTATTAAGGTCTTTGACGAAAATAAAGATGCAAGAGTTTTAAATGGCAGGTATGGACCTTATGTTTCGTTTGGAAAAAAGAATTTAAAAATTCCTAAAAATAAAGAGCCGGAATTACTGACTTACGAGGATGTTTTAAAAATGGCGGAAGAAGACGGATCGGTTTCATCCAAAACCGCCAAAGGAAAAAAGACCAAAAAATCTTCAGAGGAAAAATCAGTTGCAGTGGCCTCAAAAAAGGCAGTGCGGAAAAAAACTCCTAAAAAGAAATAATTGAAATGCAGATTGCAGAATTATTTGAACCGGTAAATCTTCTCTCCTATGAAGACAAAGAGTATTACCATCATGATTCTTTAAGAAAAAATATTAAAATTTTCAGCGAGCCGAATAAATTTCCTTCCGATGTGGATCTGGACATAGTAATAATAGGAGTAAATGAATTTCGCGGATCAGCTTTTAAAACAAAACAGCAAAATGTTGCAGATCCTATTCGCAAAAAATTATATTCTTTAAAAAAACACAGTCACTTTTGCCGCATAGCTGACATTGGAAATTTCGTTCCCGGACATACAATTGAAGATACTTACTTTGCTTTAGGGTCTCTTATTACTGAACTGGTTGAAAAAAATATTTTTCCCGTTATAATAGGAGGTAGCCAGGACCTGACATATGCACAATACCGCGCTTATGAAAACCTTGAACAGGTGATTAATATTGTTGGAGTTGATTCCCGTTTTGATTTGGGCGGACCTGATGACGCAATGAATTCCAAGACATGGCTCGGAAAAATTGTACTCAAGCAGCCGAACTATCTTTTTAATTATAGTAACATAGGACATCAGACCTATTTTGTAGGACAGGAACAGGTTCAATTAATTGAGCGATTATTTTTTGATGCCTATCGTCTCGGACATGCAAGAAATGATCTCAAAGAACTTGAACCAATCGTGAGAGCTGCAGATGTGTTGACTTTTGATATGTCAAGCATCCGGTCCGGTGATTCTTCTGCATGTTTTGATCCGTCACCTAACGGCTTTTACGGGGAAGAAGCCTGCCAGATAATGATGTATGCGGGACTAAGCGATAAACTTTCTGGACTTGGGATTTACGAATATGATCATTCAAAAGATAAAGATGAACAAACAGCTGAATTGATTTCGCAAATGATCTGGTATTTCATTGAAGGATATACAAACCGGAAAAAAGATTTACCAAAATTAAACGAACAAAGCTTTACGATTTACCGTGTTCCTGTTTCCGGAAATTACCAGGAAATTGTGTTCCTGAAAAGCAAGCAAACAGAAAGATGGTGGATGGAATTGCCCTCGGATAAATCCAAAAACAGGTTAATCAGGCAGCATTTCCTGCCCTGCTCGTATAAAGATTATGAACAAGCTTGCAATAACGAAATTCCTGACAGATGGTGGCAGGCGCTTCAGAAAATGAGTTAAGAAAGCATATAAAAAAATCTGAAAAACAATAGGAAACAAAATACAAATAAACAAGTATAAAGGATAAAAATAAATTTTGTTTTGTTATTGAATAAATTTTTTAGTTACTTTACCGCCTGTTTCAAAAATCCAACTTAGCCAATCCATTAAACCTAATAAGCTCAATATGAAAAAAGTTTTATTTACACTCCTTTTAATATCATCTTCTGTACTTGTATTTGCCCAGCAGGATCCCCAGTTCAGCCAGAATATGTTTAATCGTTTGCAGCCGAATCCGGCCACAGCAGGAAGCAATGATGCTATTTGTGCAAGCCTTCTTTACAGAAGTCAGTGGGTAAGTTTTGATGGCGCACCAAAAACAATGCTTCTGAGCGTGGATGCCCCTGTAGATTTTTTACATGGTGGACTTGGGCTTACGGTCATGGCAGATAAATTGGGATTTGAAAAGAGCCTTACTGCAAAACTTGCTTATGCATTAAGATTTGCCATAGGTTCGGGAAATATTGCAATAGGTGTTGATGCAGGAATACTTCAAAAATCGTTAGAAGGCGGATTGGCAAGTTCGGGAGGAGTTTTTATTCCAAACGATCCGGATGATAATTTAATACCAAAATCATCAGTTAGCGGCACCAAATTCGATTTAAGCGCAGGAGCATATTATAATTCTGAGCATTTGTACGCAGGCGTTTCTGCAACGAACCTGACGGAGCCAAAAATTAATTATGGCGATTTTTCTTCTAAAGCTGTCAGACATCTGTACGGCACTATTGGTGCAAGTTTTGATTTAACGCCTTCTGTAGCTCTGAAACCTTCGGTTTTTGTGAACTCAATTCCGGCAAAAACTATTGCTGATTTCAATCTGAATCTTCATTTTAATAATAGATTTTGGTTGGGTGGATCATATAGGTTAGAAGATGCAATAGTAGTTATGGTAGGGGTTAATATTATAGAAAATCTTCGACTCGGATACTCCTACGACATTACTACTTCTCCAATTAAGAATTACAGCAACGGATCTCATGAAATAACACTTGGCTATTGTTATAAAATTAAGAAAAAGATCCCACCGGTTCTAAGAAACGTAAGATTTCTCTGATTAATTAAGAAAAATAAACAATAAGTAACTTATTTTTGATAAAATCGTTTTTATAGTAATTATAGAAGTGATGAAAAATGAGTTTAAAAAATATTATTGTAGTTTTGCCGTTAAGGATAATAATCATTAAATCCAAAAGTCTAAATTAAACTTGCTGAAGATGAAAAAACTAATAATCGGATCTTTCATTTTGCTTATTCTAAGCAGTTGTGGAGGAGGTAACCGTGGTCAGTTAGTAGGTGCTGGGGGACGTGAGAGATGGTATCAGGCTGATCCTTATGGAATGGTCTTTATTCCGTCTGGTTCATACAATATGGGCCCAAGCGATCAGGATGTTCCATATTCTTTAGTTTCTCAAAGCCGCACAGTTTCAATTCACGCTTTTTACATGGACAATACCGAGATCACCAATAATGAGTATCGCCAATTTGTCGAATGGGTGAGGGATTCTCTTGCTCATCGTCTTATCGGTGGCGATCATTTGATTGAAGAAGGTGAGTACGGTGAAAGAATTAACTGGAAAGCTAAAATTAAATGGGATGAAGAAGAAAATGTTGAAACTTTAGCTGAATTATTTCTCCCTGAAAGTGAAAGATTTTACAGGAGAAAGGAAATAGATACCCGTAAGTTAAATTTCGAATACTATTGGATTGATCTTAAAACTGCAGCACAAAGAGACCAGAGGGAACAGGGAAAAACGGATCGTTCAGTATTCATAAAGAAAGATATTATAAATGTATATCCTGATACATTATCGTGGATCCATGATTATACCTATTCTTTTAATGATCCGATTACGAATATGTACTTCTGGCATCCGGCTTATGACGACTATCCGGTAATTGGTGTGAACTGGAAGCAGGCAAGAGCGTTTTGTATTTGGAGAACCCAACTTCTCAGCAGTTATTTAATGAGCAATGATGAAACATTTGTTCAGGACTTCAGATTGCCTACCGAAGCGGAATGGGAATATGCTGCAAGAGGAGGACTGGATCTTTCACCTTATCCCTGGGGAGGACCCTATATAAGGAATAGCCGCGGATGTTTTCTTGGCAACTTTAAACCAATGAGAGGAAATTATCTTGATGACGGTGGATTTTATACTGTCAAAGCTACAGCTTATTGGCCTAACGATTATGGCCTTTTTTGCATGGCTGGAAATGTATCTGAATGGTGTAATGACGCATTTGATGAATCAGCTTACAATTTTACACATGACCTTAATCCTTCTTATGTTTATGACGCCAAGGAAAACGATCCGGTAGTTTTAAAAAGAAAAGTTATCAGAGGCGGCTCCTGGAAGGATATAGGTTTTTATTTACAGACCGGTACCCGTTCATATGAATATCAGGATACCGCTAAATGCTACATAGGATTTCGATGCGTGATGGACTTTATGGGTAGGGACAAATCGGATTTCTAAGAGTTTCTGCTTTAATTTTCTTCTTGCATTTAATTAATTTACCATTCAAACCAAACAAATTATTAACCTTTAAAAAATCATTTAAAAAACTATGGGAATAGCGCAATTAACACAGGGAAAAGCGTTTAAAAGAAACATGGCCCGCCTTTATGGATGGGGTGCAGCAGTTGTAATTTTGGGTGCACTTTTCAAAATTCAGCACTATGCAGGAGCCGGAATAATGCTCGTAATTGGTTTAGGAACTGAAGCAGTTATTTTCTTCTTTTCGGGATTCGAGCCGCCTCATGAAGATGTAGATTGGTCATTAGTATATCCTGAACTTGCAGGCATGCATGAACCTGGTTATGAAAAAGGAAAGTTAAAAAAAATTGATCCTGCTGCCCAGGCTTTAGACAAAATGCTTGCTGACGCAAAAGTAGGTCCCGAATTAATTCAAAGCCTTGGTACGGGTTTAAAAGCTCTCAGTGATAATACCAGCAAACTTTCGAATATCACGGATGCTTCTGTCGCAACAAATGAATTTACACAAAGCGCCCGAAATGCTTCCAAGTCATTAGGCAATTTGACTCAGTCTTATGATAAAGCTGCACAAGCTTTGGGTGAAATGAACGTTTCAACTGATGATATTAAGGCTTATAATGATCAGATGAAAAATGCAGGTAAAAATCTTGCGGCATTAAATGCAAATTATGAATTACAGTTACAGGATTCTGCAAATCATCTTAAACAAACTTCACGTTTTTATGATGGCATCCATTCTCTAATGGAAAATCTCAATTCTTCTATGGAAGACACGAAAAAGTATAAAGATGAAGTTGCGAAACTTGCTAAGAATTTATCATCACTTAACACGGTTTATGGAAACATGCTTTCTGCTATGAACATGAACCCCAATAAGTGATTGTAAATATTAAAACTCCATCAACAACCAAAATTTAATTAATTAACCAAACAACCTAAAATCAGTATTTAGAATATGGCGGGCGCAAAACTTACTCCTCGACAGAGGATGATTAATATGATGTACCTTGTTCTTACCGCTCTCCTTGCTTTGAACGTTTCAAAAGAGATCATTAATGCTTTTGTGACTGTAAATGACAGTTTGGAGGTATCAAATAAGAATACGGCTGATAAAAACTCACGGGCATATGCAGACTTTGAATTTGCGATGAAAAATAATCCGGTTAAAACTAAACCGTATTATGATAAAGCGATGGCGACTCAAAAGCTTGCCGGTGATATGAATACCTATATCGAAAATCTCAAGAAAGATCTCGTTGCAAAATCAGATAATATAAAAACAGAAAAAGGTGAAAAAGTTCCGGCATTGATAGATATGGATAGTAAAGAAAATTATGATATTGCTACCAACATTTTGTGCGGAACAGAAAATGACGGAAAGGGAGCGGAAGCATCAAAGTTTAAAGCAAAAATTACTGAATTCAAACAGAACATGTTGAAAAATGTTCCTGAAGCTGATGCTGCAAAATTCAAAGCAAGATTTGATGAACTCCTGAATACAAAAGATCCCGATCCATCAAGCAAGATTTACAAAGAAGATAATAAGAGAACCTGGGAAATGGCAAATTTTTACCACAACCCTGTTGTTGCTTCAGTAGCATTGCTGACGAAGTTTCAGGCTGATGTGAAAAACACAGAATCTGAAGTTGTCACGCATCTTTTAAGTTCCATTGATAAAGCTTCGTTTAAAGTTGAATCCTTACAGGCACGTGTAATAGCACCAACCAGTTATGTATTGTTAGGGCAAAAATATACTGCTGACGTGTTTCTTGCAGCCTTAATGTCAACAGCGAATCCAAAGATCTCGGTAGGAGATGTGGATACATCAAAAAAAGTTTTACGTGGTGCTGGCCAGGAGTTGCCTGTTGCAGGGGGGTTAGGAAGATATGAAACCGTTCCCGGATCAGAAGGAATAAAGAAATGGGGCGGAATCATCACTGTGAAAAACCCGACTACAAATTTAGATGAATCCTATGCATTTACTTCAGAATATATTGCAGCAAAACCATCAACCGTTATTTCAGCAGACAAGATGAATGTATTATATATAGGTGTACCAAATCCTATGTCTATTTCTGTTCCGGGTGTGGCCAATGATCTTGTTGCTGTTACTGCAAGCGGTGGCGGAGTCACCCTTGCAAAAGATCCCAAAGCAGGAGGAGGTCATTATATTGCCACAGCCACCACACAAGGTGATTGCATGATTAACGTTTCTGCCAAAATGGATAATAAAAATATGCCAATGGGAGGAATGAAATATCGCGTTAAGCGTGTACCGGATCCTGTTGCCAAAATTGCAAATATGAAAGGCGGACCGATTAATAAAAACACACTTGCTGCGCAATCCGCAATTATACCTGTAATGGAAGGATTTGACTTCGAACTTTTCCCGAGAGTTACCGGTTTTAAAATTACGATTGTTAAAAGAGGTAAAGACCCGATTGAAATTGAAAGCAATTCCAATTTGTTGACACAGGCAATGAAAGATCAGATCCTGCAATCTCCATTGGGCACAAAAATTTATTTTGAATATATTAAAGCTTCTCTTCCTGATAAAACTACCCGCTCACTAAATCCATTAAACTTTGTATTGAATTAGACGTATAAATTATATCAGCGTAATCATTCAAACATTAATTAAGATGAGAAAAATAATTGTAGTTATGCTCGCAGTATTTCTGTCAGGAATAAATATTTCTTTTTCACAGCAGACAGGACAGCCAAGTGTATTGGACGGAGTATATGTGAGAGAGCATTATCCTTACCGTGTTGCAACACAATTGGCTTATTTGCGTGAAGCGGATGTAATGTGGTCAAAGAAAATATGGAGAATTATTAATCTCCAGGAGAAAATGAATCTGCCTTTTGCATGGCCTTTGTCTAAGCAGATGCATGATCGCAAAAGCCTGATTGATGTTATCATGGATGCGGTGGAAGAAGGTTCCATAACAGCTTATAAGGAAGATGAATTTATTAATCCGATGACCAAGGAAGAACTTCTTAAAATCGGTGGAGCCGGAGTTGATAGTACAACAATTACTGATCCTGAGCCTCCATATAACGTGCACGATACAGTAATTGTTCGGGAGTTTTCCAGGGATAAAATTGTTGCATACCGTATAAAAGAAGAATGGTTTTTTGACAAACAAAGATCTGTAATGGATGTGCGCATAATTGGAATTGCACCCCTGTATTTTGAAGTGGATGAAAAAGGAAATCAGCGTGAAGGCGCAAAAAGAGTTCCCACTTTCTGGATTTATTTTCCTGAGATACGGGGTATTCTTGCAAATTCAGAATGTTTCAATCCGCATAATGATGCTGAACGTAGGACATATGATGACATATTTCAAAAGCGCATGTTTGCAAGCTATGTCATGAAAGAGTCCAATGTGTTTGACCGCAGAATTGAGGAATATCGCCAGGGAATGGATGCCTTAGTGGAAGCTGAAAGAATTAAAAATGATATTACCAACATGGAACACGATCTCTGGGAATATTAAATCCTAAAAGATTTTAGAAAAAATTGAAAAGCTCCGGTTAATTATTAACCGGAGCTTTTCAATTTATCCCAATAGTCTTGATTGATTTGGTTAGAATTCCTTAATCTTAATTATCTTCGTACATCTTTTCAATTCTTAAACAGTAAATTTATTTTATAATTATTATGACTGAAGTTTTTACTGATAAACTTGACTTATCTAAAATAAAAACTCCGACAGGCACTGCCATTTCCTGCAAGGGTTGGATTCAGGAAGCTGCTTTGCGAATGCTCCACAATAATCTCGATCCTGAAGTCGCAGAGCGGCCTGCGGATTTAATTGTTTATGGCGGCACCGGAAAGGCTGCGAGAAACCCTGAATGTTTTCATTTGATTGTAAAAGCATTAAAAGATTTGAATGATGACGAAACATTATTGATACAATCTGGCAAGGCGGTTGGCATTTTACCCACTCATAAGGAGGCCCCTCGCGTCCTGATTTCAAATTCTCAGATTGTTCCTCATTGGGCAAATTGGGACGAGTTCCGCAAACTGGAAGCATTAGGACTAACCATGTATGGGCAGATGACAGCGGGGTCCTGGATTTATATCGGATCGCAGGGAATCGTCCAGGGAACTTATGAGACTTATGCTGAAGTTGCACGGCAGCATTTCGGAGGGTCCTTAAAAAATACGCTGAATGTTACCGCAGGTCTTGGCGGAATGGGTGGTGCACAACCTCTGGCCATCACCATGAACGAGGGAACCTGCCTCGCTGCTGAAATGGAACAATGGCGTTGTGAAAAAAGAATTCAAACCCGGTATCTTGATCATATGTTTCATGATCTGGATGAAGCGATTGATCGGGCTGTTAAGGCTAAACAAAATGGTGAAGCGATTTCAATAGCTTATATTGGAAATGCAGTTGACTTATTAAAAAGATTAATTGAAAGGGGCATCACCCCTGATACATTAACTGACCAGACGTCTGCACATGATGAACTGGTTGGATATTTTCCGGAAAAATTATCTGTCGAAGAAGCAAAAATTTTGCGTGAATCCAATCCGAAGGAATATATTAAACGTTCCAAAGAAACAATGGTGAAGCATGTTCAATTGATGGTTGATCTGCAAAAGAAAGGCGCGGTTACTTTCGATTATGGCAATAATATACGCGGACAGGCCTTCTCAATGGGATTACAAAATGCTTTTGATTTTCCCGGATTTGTCCCTGCATATATCCGCCCATTATTTTGCGAAGGCAAAGGACCTTTTCGCTGGGCTGCCCTGAGCGGTGATCCCAATGATATTTATGAAACAGATAAAAAAATTCTTGGACTGTTCCCTGACAATAAGCCTCTGGCACGTTGGATTAAAATGGCACAAGAACGCATTGCCTTCCAGGGGCTGCCTGCCCGAATTTGCTGGCTGGGCCAGGGAGAAAGAGAAAAAGCAGGGCTTGCATTTAATGATCTGGTAAAAACCGGAAAAGTAAAAGCGCCAATTGTAATTGGCAGAGATCATCTCGATACAGGCAGCGTTGCGTCACCCAATCGTGAAACGGAAGCCATGAAAGACGGAAGTGATGCAATTGCCGACTGGCCGGTACTAAATGCATTAATTAATACAGCCGGTGGCGCAAGCTGGGTTTCATTGCATCATGGAGGAGGAGTGGGAATAGGTTATTCCATTCATGCCGGCATGGTAATCGTTGCGGATGGTACGGATGATGCAGCACGCAGATTGAAACGTGTTTTAAATAATGACCCGGCAATGGGTGTTATCCGTCATGCAGATGCGGGATATGATATTGCGTTAGATACAGCGCGGAAACATAAATTGGATTTAAAAGAAAGGCTGAAATGACATCAGCGAATCCGCCTAAGGCGGACGAATTTACGAATCATTATCATTTTATTTCTCATTCATAAATAAATGAAAAAAATTGGAATCATCGGATCAGGAGCTGTCGGCAAGGCGTTAGGTAGTGGATTTATTAAGCATGGCTATGAAGTCATGATTGGAACACGCGATACTTCAAAGCTCACGGATTGGAAAATAAAAGCAGGAGATAATGCAAGAGTGGGCAGTGTTCATGATGCTGCGCAATTTGGTGAAATCATTGTACTTGCTGTTAAAGGTCTTGCTGCAGAAGAAATCGTTAAAGAACGTATAATTCATCTTTCCGGAAAAACAGTAATTGACACAACCAATCCTATCTCGGATGAACCACCCGTAAATGGCGTGCTTAAATTTTTTACTGATTTGAACCATTCACTTATGGAACGCTTACAAGATATATTGCCTGCAACAAATTTTGTCAAAGCATTTAATATCGTTGGCAATACATTAATGGTTGATCCGAAATTACCCGGAGGAAAACCAACGATGTTCATTTGTGGAAATAATGACGCTGCGAAAAAAGAAGTTTCAGTAATTCTTGATCAGTTTGGATGGGAAATCTCTGATATGGGAAAAGCCGAAGCGGCCCGTGCTATCGAACCTCTTTGTATTCTTTGGTGCATTCGTGGATTCTTACAAAATGACTGGATGCATGCTTTTAAATTGCTGAAAATGTAATTTGCATTTGCCAGTCAATTTTTTTCTTTCAGCAAGATTGATCGCAAAAACAAAAAATTGATTATACATTTTCTCTGTCATTATCTGTTGAAGGCTGAGAGATTACAAGGAATTTTATTTCATTTTCAGAGAAGTTTAAAATTTTATGCTCAGTGTTTGACGGTATATGAATTCCCTCATTTTCGCGCACCATTATTTTTTGTATCTCCTTAGAAGAATTGGTAATCTCAAATTCAACATTACCATTTATAATAAAAAAATATTGTTGTGAAAATTTATGAAAATGTTTTTCTTCAGTGGTTTTGGGAGGCATTTTTTCAAATTTGACAGAAAGATTTTTATTGTTTAACAACACATAGCTGTCACAATTATTTCCCCATTTGTAGTGTTCTGAGTTTTGCAAAGTGGATTTCACGACAATATTTTTTAGTTGATTTACGAAATAAAGATATTGCGAATTTATTTACAATTTATACTTTCGTTTACGAATTTACAAACTGTACATTTGCTTTATGGACATAATTCAGCATACTATAACCGTTCAAAAAACAGCACGGTATTTTTCTTTCGATGCATCGATAAAAAAAGTAAAAAACCTTTGGATCCTGTTGCATGGTTACAGCCAGCTGCCGGCCCAGTTCATCAAACCATTTGAAATATTGGTTGATGATGAAACAAAAATAATTGCTCCTGAAGGCCTGTCGCGGTTTTATGTTAAAGGATATTTCGGAAACGTGGGGGCTTTCTGGATGACAAAGGAAGACCGGATGAACGATATCGTGGATAACATTCATTATCTTGACGTGTTATTGAATAAATTGCTTCATGAATTGAATGATGTTCCGGAAAAAATAATTGTGCTTGGCTTTTCGCAGGGAGGGGCTGCGGCTGCAAGATGGGCCGCACTCACCGATCATAAAATAGATCATCTTATTATTCACTCATCCGAGTTTCCGAAAGATATAGCGGATGATTCATTGAATCATCTGAATAAAAAAACAAAAACCTGGTTTGTTTACAGTAACAATGACGAATTTATTGATGAAGATTTATTTAAAGAACAATTTCAATATCTTGAAAAGAAAAACTTTGCATTTGAAAAGATATTTTTTGAAGGGAAGCATGAAGTAAATACCGGTGTTTTGCGGAAACTAAAAGTGAATGTTAATCATTTTCAAGGCAACGTTTAACTTTCCTGAAGGGATGCTTTTGGAATAAACCTTTTTGCTACATTTACGAAAATTTAAAACAAAACAATATGAAGAAGTGTAAGAAATCCTTGCTGCTTTTTGTGCTGATTGCAGCATCTGCCTTAAGCGGATATGTTCATGCACAGAAAATTAATGAAGGAAAAGTAGTATTTGAAATTTCATATCCCGATGCCGACATTCCTGATGAACAAATGGCCATGATGCCTACTGAGTCAATTATGTTTTTTAAAAATAACCAATCGCGTGTTGAAATGAAAATGGGAATGGGAATGAACCAGGTAATGATTTTTGATAACAAAAATAAAATTATGACCATGCTCATGGATATGATGGGAAGTAAAACGGCAGTTAAATTTGATGAACAGGATATTAAAAAACAGAAAGAAAAAGAAGGTGGCGGAGATTATGAGATTAAGAAGACTGATGAAACAAAAGAGATTGCAGGATATAAATGCAAAAAGGCAGTTGTCACAGGAAAAGACGGTTCGTTTGATTTATACTATACGGAAGACATAGCATATAAAAACGGTGACTGGATCAGTGAATACAAAGGCCTTGAAGGTTTTCCGCTGCAATATAAAATTAGTAAGAATAATGTTACAATGGAGCTTACTGCGAAGAATGTTTCAGGAGAAAAAGTAGATGAAACGATTTTTTCAATTCCTTCAGAGTATAAATTAATGACACTTGAAGATTTGCAAAAAATGTATGGTGGCGGTAAGTAAAAAATAAATTAATCAATAAAAAATCCCGGTCAAGTACGATCGGGATTTTTTATTGTATTCATTCCAAAATTTATTTTAAACCGTTTCCCCGGTTTCCCCACCAGCCTTTCTTTCCTGAAAACAGTCTGTGGAGAATATTGGTTTTTCGAAATTCATACGATTTTTTTCGTGCAGGATTATAAAGTATCCCGATGCTTATATTCACATAATTATCATTTGCACCGGAATTTCCACGGCTTCTCCGGTAATCGGGAAAACCATCCTTACGCCTGCTTGAAAATAGTGTTGCCAGATACCCGCTGGGTGTAGCGCTTAGTTCGCTGCTGTCAGGATATTTGGTGCTGGTATCATCGAGATAATCCGTGAAAGAAAAATGCTGAATAAACTCCGCTTTGATTTTCCATTTTTGATTGATGCTGTACAGCAAGCCAAAACCCACCGGAACTGTATAGGTGCGCAGCTTATATGGCTCAGGATAATTTTCTTCACTGTTTAACACATATTGTCCTTCCGTTCCCAATGGATGCAGGTCCACCCATTCTCCGTTATAGTTTCCCTGGGGATTGAAAAACAGGGTTCCGAAACCGGCCATGATATAAGGATTAAATGCTGCTCTTTTATCAATACGGAAAAGTTTGAAACGCAGCATTAAATTCACTTCATTAATCTTTGAACGGAAATTCTGATTGCGGAGAATGTTGTCATTTTCATTGGCAAGTGAATCTGCGCAATCTACTTTTCCCCTGAAATAATTAAGCGTAAGATCCAGGTGCCTGTCAATATTATATCCGAGATTTAAGTCTCCCACCAGGTGAAATAATTTTGCCGGAGGCAACAGCCTTTTATCACGTAAATCCCCGTTGTAATAAACAATTCCGGCACCGGCAGAAAAAAAGAAACGGCTTTGAGCTAAAACAGATGATGAAAACTGCAGAAGAAAAAATAAGAACAGGATTATATGCTGAGTATTTTTTTGAGAAAGCATTCTTATGGCAGATAAGAAAAGATATTGCAAATGTAGAACAAACCAACGCGCGCTATTTTCATTCTTCGGCAGAATGTTATTATTTCTTCACAATCAAATGTTAATTGAATTTGATTCCATTTTCATGCCACGTCTTCAGGTGTAAAGTAAAAAAATCAGGTGGGCGTTACATAAAAAAATAATTGCGAAAATTGACCCCGGACAAATGGGTTTACGCTTATTCAAAATCCCGGTACAATAAATATTTTTTCCGGGTTTGTTTGTACCGCGTGAGCGAAGGCTGCCATGATTCTTTTATTTTTTCTTCACTCCACCCGCTTTTAATTTGTTGCTGCAATTGATCGGTTCCTGCAAGCTTGTTAAAAAAATCTGTGAAGAATTTTGACTTATCCGGTGCCGAATCATAAAATGCTTTCAGCCAGAAAAGATAAAGGCCTTTGTAATTTTTTACATATTCTGCCCCGAATTCACGAAGATCAAATCCGCGGCATTCTTTATTTTCATAAGGCGGATTTTTTGCTGTTCCCGGAATGTTCACAGGCACAAATGAAAAATCACCGTCTTTAAAACCCGGGTAACCGATAACCTGGAATGGATAAGGAGTTCCTCTTCCTACGGAAATAATGGTGCCTTCGAACAGGCAAAGTGAAGGATAAAGATAAACCGAAGTCATGTCGGGCAGGTTGGGAGAGGGTTTTACAGGCAGCGTGTAAAAGGAATTATGATCATAATTAATGCACTTTACAATTTTAATTGTGCATTGCAATGAATCTTTCAGCCATTTTTCACCGAGGAGCATTTGCGCATACTCGCCAACCGTTAGCCCGTGCACAATCGGAACAGGGTTCATTCCCACAAAGGATGCGTATTTTCTTTCCAGCACAGGTCCGTCAATATAATATCCATTCGGGTTTGGACGATCCAGGATAAGAAGCGGAATGTTATTTTCTGCGCATGCTTCCATCACATATTGTAAAGTAGAGATGTATGTATAAAAACGTGCGCCCGCATCCTGGATGTCAAAAATTATCCAATCCACGTCCTGGAGATCTTCTTTCGAGGGCTTCAAATGATTTCCATACAATGAAACCACAGGAATGCCTGTTTGCACATCCGCGCCATTTTTGATTTCTTCACCGGCTCCTGCCTCCCCGCGAAAACCATGCTCAGGCGCAAACACGCATTTTATTTTTACTCCAAGCGATACCAGCGAATCCACGAGGTGTGTTTTCCGGATGAGCGAAGTTTGATTGGCGACTATGGCAACAGTTTTATTTTTAATAAACGGAAGGTATTCGCCTGTTTGCTCTGCACCGACAATAACCTGTTTTTCTTCAGGCACCTCATGCATCACTATTTTTTCCTGTTGGGCACAACAAAGCTTTGTTAAAAGAAACAGTAAAATTTGCAGGCTGGGAAAATGTCTTTGCATAAATTTGGGTACAAAGCTAAAAAGTAAATTGAAAAGAACCTTTGCCATTGGCGATATCCACGGCTGCAGCAAAACTTTCAGGAAGCTGCTTGAAGAGCTGCGCGTCAGCCGGCAGGATGAAATTTACTGTGTGGGCGATTACATTGACCGCGGCAGCGGCAGCAAGTCCGTCATTGATCTCATTCTTGAATTAAGAGCGCATGGCTATACCATTCATACACTGAGAGGAAACCATGAGCAGCTGCTTCTCGATTCTGTGAAAGGAGAGCAGCATTTCAGGAACTGGATGATGAATGGCGGCAATACAACTCTGCAAAGCTTTTACGCCAGCTCAGTGAATGGCCTTGATCCCGTTTATCTTGATTTTTTTAAAAATACGCAGTACTTTATTGAAACCGATACATGCATTTTTGTTCATGCCGGCCTCAACTTCTCCCTGCCCGATCCTTTCCTTGACACGCAGGCCATGTTGTGGATAAGGGGTTTTTCTTACGACAGGGAAAAGCTGCACGGAAAAATTTTAATTCATGGGCATACTCCCGTGCCATTATCTTTTATTTTATCACAGGTAAATAGTGATGTGATAAATATTGACGCAGGCTGCGTGTATAACTACCGTGAAGGGTTTGGAAATTTAGTCGCTTTAGATGTGAATGAAAGGAAAATAATTTCGGTGAGGAATGTGGATTAAAGTTGTAATGCGTTCATCAATTAATTTCTGGAAGAGGTCAGAATAAGAACAGCAATAAAATTAGCGCCAAATGCAATCCCCCAATTTGTCCATATCTTTCCTTGCTTAATTCTCTTTGCTTTTTTGATATATCCACGGCTGTATTCTGGTTGTTTAAAAAGATTCGGGTCAGGATAGTGGAGATTTTCAACTTTAGGAGTTGTTGCTGAACATGCTATTGCTGGAATTAAACCTCCCAGAGGGGAGACCAGGGCTGCAATTAAAGTTCCTGTTCCGGCACCTTTATACCCCGTATAATATTGGGCAGCATCAATTTGTCCCTTGCTGTACAGATCATTAAACTTATTATTTTCAGGGAGAGATTGATTTTTTTGTTCAGCATTAAAAATATCTTTTGATCCGTTTTCATACCGGATCATTAATATTTCTGATTTAGACAGAGTTAATGTATCCCCATTTTGATCGTCAAATATTTTATACTTTACATCCGTTTGATTTACTTCAAAAACCTTTGCACGAATATCTTCACCCGTTTTTTTTGTTATAATATCCTGGGCAAAACAATTTAATAATGGATATAAAACTGACAAAATTGTAACAATAGTTTTTTTCATTGAGGGGAGGTTTAGAAAAACTTTACAATCTTATGTATTTATTTTCAATATGACAAATCATTATTTAAATTATTTATGCAGGTTTTTTTTGGGAGAAGACAGCCTTACGGAATTCTAAATTTACTGAATGAGAAATTAATTTACTTTTGGTTTAATAAGACCTTCTGTCAGAGTCCCAAGAAATGGAGACGCTGCCGAGACAAAATAAAACCACATTTATGCAATATATTTCTTCAGAAGTTTTGAGTAATTGGAAGGAAATAGCGGGTTACTTTGGAACCCTCTTAAATGTATGGATAGGCTGGAAACTGAATCAAGTTTCTCAAAAGAGAAACGATAAAAAATCTGATTCAAAAGAATTATTAAATCGATTAATTTATATTCGTTCAAATTGCGAAGCACTTGAATATAAAACACTCTTTTATTGATCTTTCAAACATGTAAGGGAGCAATGGAATAAGCATTTTGAAGTAAAGATGCTGAAAGCATCCAAGGTTTATAGAAAAGCGTGATTGGTTTTTGTTCGATCCCGAAGGGATCGTAGGTTTTGTGTTGGATGGTGTTTCTATAAACCTTAAATCCCTTCGGGATTAATCGAATAAGTTTAAAAGTCCGCTGTACTTTTGCCCTCTCCAAAAAAATTTTACCTGTATCTTTGCACAAATTCCATCACCATGAAGTTGTTTCAGTCCAGCACTGCAGCTTTTATTTTTGCAGTGCACGTTTTAGTTTTTTCAGCAGGCTTTTCTCAAACGCTTACCGTAAGCACATCGCAATTAAATTTCGGAAATGTCTATGAAAATGCGCCTGACAGTTTGCAGATTACCGTTTACAACAACATGGGTAAAGATGTGTATGTAACAGGAATAAAATTCTATAATACGTATGGTGTGCCTGCTTTTTCTGCAAACACTTCTTCATTTTACATGCCTGTCGGATCATCAAATGACATTTGGATAAAATTTTTGCCACGGCATAATATTTTTCACAACAGTGAAATGATAATTGAAAACAACGGTTTGCGGGGGTATGTTAATGTTGATCTCGTAGGGCAGGGCAAATATTCGAACACGTATTATAACGGAACAGAAAATTTATCGGAAGAGCCATTGAAATCAGCATTACACAATACGATAAGCTCTAACACCATTAACTTAACATATAACCCTGCCCGCGACTCCATGTTTATGGTGATTGATAACCAGGCGGTGAACGGCCAGGGTGCAGCGCAAAATACTATTGAAAGTATTTACACCGGGGCGCTTGCCGTTGGATACATTGACCGCAACGATTGCCAGACTAATTTTTCTTTTAATACAGAACACACCTTTCCCCAATCATTATTTGCCAGCAACGAACCGATGAGATCAGATTTGCATCATCTGTTTCCAACGGATGATGCGTCAAATAACGAACGTGCAGATAACCCGTTCGGAATCGTAACCAATCCCACGTGGACGTCAGGAGGGTCAAAGTCAAACGGCAGCATCTTTGAGCCGCGCGATCAGCAAAAAGGCGCTACGGCAAGAGCCATGATGTACTTTGTTTTAAGATTTCAGAATTACAGTAGTTTTTTTACTTCACAGGAAAGTATTTTAAGAACGTGGCATCAGAATTTTCCGAACACTCAAATCGAACGTACGCGAAATGATGATATATACAGTATGCAGCATAACAGGAACCCGTTTGTGGATTACCCACAGTTTATTGAGCGCATTAATTCGATTTCCAGTGTTTCGGTGGCGCCCGTGATTCATTCAATTGATCTCCCGCAGGACACAATCATTTATGGTTATGTTGCTCAAAGCGTAAATAATATTTTTCATTTTATAATTGTGAACAATGGAAATGCAGATGTTCAGCTCAGTAATTTTTCGCTTTCTCACCCGGGAATGCTCAGTTTTCAATCAGGCGGAAGCAATGTCACAATATTACCGGGAGAATCAACGGACCTCAACATAAATTTTTTCACAACAGTTCCTGATTCCATTCATGGCTGGCTGACTTTTAACACCGATGTTCCCGGTCAGAACTTTATAACTGTTCCGATTTTCGCAAATGATCCTGTTTTTAATTTTGTTCCTGAATTAGCACAGGAAAGCATTTCTATATTTCCCGATCCGGCTCATGATTTTTGCATGATCAATTTACCGGATAATTTTTCTGAAGGAAACATTTCCGTTTTTGATTTTTCAGGAAAAGAGATGAATTTCCAGCAAAAGAAAATAAATCAGAATACAATGGAAATCAATTTGAAAAATTATTCCACTGGTATTTATTTTGTTAAGTATGAAAACAAAATCAAGGGTAACATTTTTCATAAAAAACTGTTAAAGTATTAAGCCTTAGCCTTCAAAAATGTCTTATTAAAATCCTGTTAATAATATTCACAGTTTCTTTTTAATACACTCTGACACGGTAATAAAAAACAGCTATCTTTGTTAAAAAATAAAACTCTTTGTCAAAGGTAACATTCAATAACAAAAACAGCATATTTTACGATTCAGTAAAAGCAAGCGTTGAACAATATTTCAGTAAGAATAATATTTCCACAACAGGAAATTTTAAGTTATATCTTAAAGCGCTTGTGCTCATTCCTTCTGCCATTGCTCTGTATGTAACAGTTGTTTTCTTTCCGGTACACCCCGCCTTAAACGTTTTTCTTTGGGGAGTTTTTGGTTTTACACTTGCCTGCATAGGCTTTAATGTAATGCATGACGCCTGTCACGGAAGCTATTCTTCAAAAAAATGGATTAATTATATGATGGGGCTTTCGCTTAATTGCCTTGGTGGAAATTCTTTTATCTGGAAAGTGAAGCACAATATCATTCACCATCCTTATCCGAATGTTGATGGGGTGGATGACGATATTGCCAAGTGGCCGATTATACGCCAATGTGAATCCCAGAAACACATGCGCATTCACAAGTATCAGCACTTCTATCTTTTTTTAGTTTATGGGCTTTCCTCGTTTCTCTGGATATTTCTGACAGACTTCATAAAATATTTCAGCAGGAAAATTACCGGTACGCCCATCAATAAAATGGAGACACAGGAACACGTGATTTTCTGGCTCAGCAAGTTCTTTTATGTTTTTGTTTACATTGTATTGCCTGTTTATTTTGCTGGTGTCATACCGTGGTTGTTGGGATTTACGGCCATGCACCTGGTAAAAGGGTTTACGCTTGCCATTGTTTTCCAGCTCGCGCATGTTGTGGAAGACACACATTTTGTGGATGCCAACCATACTTCGCTGAAAGTGGAGCAGGAGTGGGCAATTCACCAGATGAAAACCACGGCAAATTTTGCAACAAAGAATAAAATTATTTCCTGGTTCACAGGAGGATTAAATTTCCAGGTTGAACATCATCTTTTCCCCAAAGTGAGCCATGTCCATTACCCTGCCATCAGCAAATTGTTACAGGAAGCCTGCGAACGCTTTAATGTACCCTATATTTGTTACCCGACCCTGACTTCAGCCATTGCTTCCCATTATAGATTTATGCGTCAACTGGGACGGTAAATAACGGATCGTTTTTCTGCTACTGCCCTCTTTTTTAAAGCTTTATTTATAGCGGGTTACTTTTTGAAATGGTTAATTATTTACATTTGCCGGATTAATTATTAAAACAAAATTTATTATGAAAAAAGGAAAAGTAAAATTTTTCAATCGTACCAAAGGATTTGGATTTATTTGCGACAATGAAACCGGGCAGGACATCTTCGTCCATTCCACAGGATTAAAAGACGAAATTCGCGATGGCGATGAAGTCACATTTGATGTTGCCCAGGGAAAAAAAGGATTAAATGCAGTGAATGTTCAGAGAGCAGCATAAATAATTTTTAATCATCCTAAAAAATCCGTCCCGATCGATCGGGACGGATTTTTTTATTTCGATTCATTTGATTTTGAAATGAAACTTACCACTTCCAATTTCGTATTTTAATTTTAAAACAACATTTATAAAATTTCAGGAGCATGAAAATTCTAAAAATCTGTATTGCTGCGGTGTTGTGTTTTCTGCCGTTGATGATTTGTGCCAAAGAGGATCCTCTTAAGGATCGCAAAGATTTACAGAACCTTTTGCAGGAACGAAGAGAAAAATTTGACAGTTATACTTCCTCGCTTGAAAAACGCAGCGGTATATTCGGCAATAAAACAAAAAAAGATATCCAGGCAAGCAATGAAGTGCTGATAAATATTGTGGAAACGGATAACCGCATAATCAGCACACTTTACCGTGTAATGGATTTAAGAAATTTTGAAAAGTCAAACAAAACCTATGATGTGATTAAGCAAAATCAGAACTATGAAAACCTGCTCAATGCAACGGATACATTAAGCAAACAGGTCGTGGCCCTGTCGGCAAAGAACAAAATTTTAAAACAAAAAGCGCTGAAGTTTCAAATTCTGTTTTACGCAATAACAGCTCTTTTAATTTATATGATAATAATGAGATGGAGAAGAAAAATGAAAACGATTACTTAATGATTATTTACCGGGTCTTATTATTTTTCAAAAACCAAACTATCTGATTTTGCGCCAAGGCCGAGCAAATGTTTATTAACTTCCTTTACAAATTCATCCGGGCCGCAAACATAAAAGTGCTGACTGAAGTCTGAAACTTTTTCAACCAGGTAATCACGGTCAATTCTTTTTCCGATGAACCCGATAGTATGTTCGCGTGTGATGATATTGATAAAATTATTTTTCAGCATCATTTCAAATTCCTCCTTAAGAATAATATCAGCCGAAGTTTTGTTTGAAAAAATCAGCTTGTTTCCGTCCATCTTATGGTGTGAATGCAGATACCGGAGTATGGCGATAAAAGGCGTAACACCCGCTCCTCCTGCAATGAAAACACCCGGGTCTTTATATTGAATGGCGCCAAACACATCATGCAAAATCAATTCGGCACCCGAATTAGTTTTCCCGAGCATGTTCGTTACCCCCGGATGATCATTATAAATTTTAATGGTGAATTCAAGATGCTCTGCATCGGGTAAGGCAGTAAATGTAAAAGGACGCAATTCATTTTTCCAATCCGGCTGGTTGATGGAGACATCTGTTGCCTGGCCGGGAATGAATTCATACCCCGCAGGACGCTCCACCACGAAACGTTTTACATCATGTGTGACATAATGCGATTCGATAATTTTTACAATGTGTTCACTCATGTTGAAAAATGCAAATCATTTCACTTTATACCCGTTAAAATTATAAGCTAACCCCAGCCCGAATGATTCTTTAAACTGCGTGCCCGGACCCGGCAATGCATTCGCTTCAGTTTTCGGAACCATTATATCATCATCATACAATAACTGTGTTTGAATTAATGCGTTTAAAAATTTATTTACTTTCAATGCAATAACCACCTCCCAGTTCACATCCACATTTTGAGGATTGTGGCTGTAGCTTGAAAAAAGTTCGAGCTTGGTGCTGAATGCTACGTTCTCCATTATGTTATGCTTATACTGCATATTAAAATATGCTCCCAGTTCCGTTTTTGATTTTTCTCCGGGATCCACACCGTATTGCCCTGCCAGCGATAATGCATCATCGTTAACAATCGTGGTTTTAGCAGTAGCAGGCGAAAGAAATATAGATAAATCATCATTGGGTTTCCAATCAATTCCAATTGCATTAAGAATATAAGCTGGCGCAAGAAAATTTGAAATTCTTGTTCGCGAAGAATCTGTGTAAATAAACCCTTCAGTAAACTGTGTTTTAAAACCTAAAATATAAGAGAGGTAAAACTTTTTTCCGATATCATACCCGATCTTTGAATTGATATCAATCTTATCATCAGATTTTCTTATCTTTTGTTTGTCGAGCTTGGTTCCGCCAATGGCAAAATCCCCTGTATTATCCCATGCCCATTTTCCTTTTTTATATTTTGCAAAAAGTGAAAGCAGGGCATTGCCTGATAATGAATTGTCACCCCCGGCAGCCCAGTTGTGAAATGAAACCTGGTTAAAGTTAAGCGCGCTGATGCCGCCTGTTCTCCAAATGGTATCATTTTGTGCCCTCAGACTTATGGCAGGAAATGAAAGTAAAATAATTGCAAATAAAATTTTTTTCGTATTCATAGTTGAGCTGTTTTTCTTTATTTAACAATTAAGCAATTCAGCCATTTAACAGTTTCCTGCAAAATGGTTATTCAAGACTATAAACCGGTTTTTATTTCTTCAGCAAATCCCTGATTTCCATCAGCAGTTTTTCTTCATTGCTCGGTGCAGGCGGAGCGGCCGGAACTGCAGCTTCTTTTTTCCTCATGTTGTTCATGGCTTTGATCATCAAAAACAAAACAAGAGCGATAATAATAAAATCAAATATCGCAGCAATGAACATCCCGTACTTGATTTCTGCATCGCCCACTTTAACCATGAGCGCCTGGAAATTTACGCCCTGCAGCAATATCCCGATAATCGGCATCAGGATATTATCCACGAGGGATGAGATAATTTTTCCGAATGCGCCACCGATGATGACACCGATAGCAAGATCCATTACGTTGCCTTTCATGGCAAACTCTTTAAATTCTTTGACGAATGACATAAGTTTTAGTTTTAGTAAAGTGTGAGTATTGAAACAATTTAAGTTTAAATAATTAAAAAATATTTAATGCATTCAATATTGAAAGCAAAAATAGATCATTCATCGCAAACAATGGATTAAAATATTATAAATAAAAAAACGGATCACGATAGGTGATCAAAATATTTTGAATGGTCACTCAGATAAAAAAATCCCTCCCGCCTGCTGACGGAAGGGATTTTCTTACGGGAACAGATGCTTACAGCGCATTATGTGAAGCCGGATCGCTGTAGTTTCCCAAACCTGATGCACTGATTGTAGCTACTCGAAAAGTTGATGATCTTTCATTTTGATTTTCTGCCTCATTGACCAAAGTCCATCCAATTGAGTTAGTACCTAAGTCAAGTCCCAAAATAGTTTTCATGAAAATATTTTTACTTTAAGTTAGTAAAGATAAAATTATTTGGTTTTGCATTACATTTTGAAGCAAATCACAATAAGGATTATTCCGTTTTGAAAACATTTAAAGCAGTCCCGCAGAAATGCGGGATTGTTTTTTTAAGATTTTTTCTCCTGCCGCTCTTAGTGACGTTACTTGTCAACTGAAATGACTCCTTCTAAACATATAGGCACCCAAAAGGCGATGACGAGAGAGAGAGAGAGAGAGAAGGTTACGATAGGGAGTTCTTTCGAAATTCCATAGCCTGGGAAGGGCGGTGACAAAGTACATAGATTTTGGGTTGGCTAAGGGTTTTTATTTTTTTATAAACCAAATAATAAATATAAATAAGAGGATAATTAATAACCAGTACCACCAATGCCAATGTGATGCTGTTCCGGTTTCTCCTGGCGGAGATGTGCCAAATCCTTTTACCTGACCAAATACAAAGGTCTGTCCGCCTACTATTTGCTCGGTTCCGTTTGTCATATCAATCTGAGTAAAGTTTACGGCAAATCCTTTTCCTAAATCTTGCGCATTAGCGGGAACAAATTCCATTTTAAATGTTCCAAAATCATTAGGTTCGAGCATAACATTTTCGAGTGCAGCGCCTTCTTTCATTACTTCAAAATTACCATCACCTGTTTCTTTTATTCCGTCACCCGTAAGGCCGTTGTGTTGAAGAATTTCTTTTAACTTTCCGTCAGTAGTTACTTTGATTGTTCCTTTGTCGAGCAGCCCAGCAATAGCTTCTTCATTCATTACTTCGAATTTGAATTTAGCTTTCATATTCTCTTTGCTGAAATTCCCTATTACGGCATACGCGGGAGCCATAGTTCCCGGCAACATGTCATACACTTCCATGTTCTTCCAAACAATATTATTGTTGTTTTGAACATTTGAATATAGTCCAGGTGTCTCAGGAATTGTCATACCGAAAGGTGCTGCCGCGTTCGTGGTTATTCTCGCTAAAAGGCAAAAGTGATTTTTGTCGGGTGCTAAGGGACCGATATAAACGTCAGGATCAGGCGGGTTCCAGGCAAATTCAAGTATGTTGCTTGCTCCGGCAGCAATTGCAGGAATAGTTACAGTTCCTATTGGTGCCCCCATCAATTCTGTGTTAGCAGGAGAATCAAAAAAATGTAACCCGTCCCAGGAAGTTTCCCAACTTAAACCGGAACCGGCTTTTGCCCAATATAAGTGGAGTTGTTCGGTACCTGCGCTGGGTACTCCTCCTCTGTTTCGTACTTCCACATAAACAAAATTCGGATTTGCAGTTCCGGTGCGGAACTCTGCATCTTCGTGCATGTGTGCGTGGGAATGTAATGCATCGTCCTGCAGTTTACGCAGCCATATATCTTCACTTTGCCACATGGCAAGAGTGGAAGGATTGGGTTCTGCACCGGCATCTTCGGGGCGGTCTTTGGAATATAAATCAGCAATGGGAAGGGTAATATGACTCCATTCGGTACCCCATCGGTCATTGCCTGCAACGGGTGTTTCGGCATATTCCTGCAGCGTCCAGAAAGAAAATAAATCGGGATCGGTGATGGTGCTTGAATAATCGCCCCAGCGCTGACCATCGTATTTTGCAAGTCCTGCTTTAAAGAGCACATCTGGGTTCATGGTTCCTGCTGCATCTGTATGAAAGTGATAAGCATAATTTCCGCCACCGAACTCTGTTGAGGAAAATCTTGAAAAACCTATTGCTACATCGTTGGCAGCATTTACATCTATAGATGGAAAAGCATAAAACGTGGCGGCTGTCGGGTCTTCTATTCTTCCTAATTGTTGCACTGCAAGTGTCGGGATTGCTCCTGCAACATCTACCTGCCACCATTGTACTGCAGAATGTGTGGGTGCAGCTGCAGGCAGAAAGACAGTATGCGCGAACCATAATGAATTATTACGCATAACTACCTGTTCCATTCTGTCATCATTGGTTGCAAGTAATACTGCCGAGCCTTGTTGAGGCCCGCCCGGACCGCCTCCCGCCCAGGTGCTTGCTACCGAAATGAATTGAACTGCTGAGAGGGTGGGAGCGCTTGCGGTTCCGCTGATGGTATAAACACCTAAGAATCCATTACCTCCCGAATTGCCATTCCAATTGGCTACTAAATGTAAATTGTTAGTTGTATTATCGCAAACCCATGCCGGATAGGAGCATTGTGCTGCCGGATGAAAGATGGTTGGAGCAGCAGCTGCGCCTCCGTATATTGCCATTTTATCCAATACATAAGTGATGGCATTATCAGTAATGGGCATAAACCATTTATCATTAAGGTTGTCTGTAAAAACACCAAATGCCGTTGAGTTGGTATTTAATAAAAAGTGGTTGCCATCTACCACGGTGATGGTATAACTGTTTCCGTTAAGTTGCGTCATACCCGTAACGCCCGTTATGGTAACAGAATTTCCTGTTGATAAGCCATGTCCGTTACTCGTTATTTGACAATTAGCGGCATTAGTGGCTGCTGTTATTCCGCTTTGACGGCTGTAAAGATTGCCACCCACTACAATCCAGTTTTTATTCAGACCGAGCATCGGAAAATCAAACCATGCGTGGTCGGTTGCATCGGCATCTAAAAAAAACTTATTCCATGTAGATGTTGGGTCGGCATTGTCCGAAACGGCAATGACAATACCGGCTGAAGGTATGTTTCTGTTTACAGCTGCTGTTATGATCCAGCGGTTATTGAAAGTATCAAATAAAATATGCGGGTCGAATACATCGGGAACTGTACCTATTGATGCAAAAAAACCGGCAAGCGTTACAGTAGTTAATGAAGCACCTGTTTTATCAAAAACAATAATCTGTGTATTTATAGTTTCCACAATAAAGTTGCTGCTTACAGCACCACCCATATCGGGTGGTCGTAAATTACCAAATGCTCCACCGCCAATACCGCCCGGAAATTCGGGTTTGATACCAGATTGCGGAGGATTTTTTTTATTTATATTCTTTTGTTGTGAGGTATCCCTTTTTAGTTGCCCTGGTTTTATATCCGACTTTTTTATGATTGCGTTGTTTGGAATAGGCTTTGGTTTTATCGATTCCCTGTTTTCTTCCGGGCCGGTTTCTATTTTTTTCTTCTTTAGTGAATCAGGCATTTGCTTTTCCTGCTCTTGTAGTTCTTTCATGTTTACTTTGCCTAAGTTCTGAATTCTTCCTTTATTTTCATTCTTATTCTGTCCGAACGAGAAATTAATAATTGCAAAGAGAAAAATCATAACAACTATAATGGACTTTAGTTGATTTAATTTACCCATAGCTATATAGTATTTGTTTGCCTACTCTTTGTTCGGATTTTCGACTGCCTCCGTCTATTTTAGTTTGTCAAAGGTAATTTTTTGCAATCAGTTTGAAGTCGCTGTGTCGCCAAATAATTGCCGCTAACAATATAATATCTAAAACAAACTTACCTTTTATTCCGTTTATCTGCAAGACGTTTGTTGAGAAACGAAGTTGTATTTCTCTTTAGAGCAATCCACCTTACCTTTTTCAGCAAAGCTCCCACGCGATGCTTGACATGAAATTTATCATACAGCCTGGCCAGTTTTTATATTTTTTTTATGTGCCAGCCTTTTCAGCCGCTTTATTACCTGCGGCAGCAGTTCATGAGGTACTGTGACAGCATCAAACCTGTAGGTGCCCGGCTGGAGTACTGCGGGCAATTGCGAAAGTTTAGTCAGCAGCTTTATTCATCATTTCTTTTTCACTTTTTATATGACCCACTGCTGAAATCACAGGGAAAGCCTCTCATCTTATAAGCAAAGGCGCTTATATCATTGGAAGAGTTAGTCATTTTAAAGACAAAGCTTCTCACCTTATTACAAGAACTTCTTTTTTTATAAGCAAAGCTCCTTACATCATTGGAAGAGTTGCCCATCTGATAAACAAAGCTCCTTACTTTATTGAAAGAGTTGCTCTTCTTATTAACAAGGCAGCTCCTGTTATTGGAAAAGCTGTTCATCTTATAAGCAAAGGAGTTCACTTCATAAGAGGCGTTCCGGTTCCTGTAAGATAAGCACATCGCATCAGGAAATGAGCAACGCTTATGATGAAAAAAGGATTTTTTGTACAAGGCTCAGTGTAAACCCTTACAAAAATCAGTGTTTGCCCTGATGATAATAAAATCAGTGTTTACCCTGATGTTATTTAAATTTTAAATAGGTTTTTTTACAGATAATTATTTAATTGTAAAATTAGTTTTGGTCAGAATAGTAAATATAAACTGATGGGAAACTATAAACAAAAATAAATATGAATGAAGATACTTTTGATATAAATGCGGGATCGAAAGACTCAGCAATTATTGAAAGGTATTTTACAGGCTGCACAAAACGCGATTCAGCTATTAAGAATTTACCTGTACCGCAAAAGCCGGTTTGGCTGAACCTTGTGATCCGGTTAATCAGGTATTATCAAAAAAATATTTCTCATAAGTTAGGCAACAGGTGTGTCTTTGACCCGAGCTGTTCTCATTATTCAGAACTGGCTTTCAGGCAGGAGGGTTTAGTAAACGGAATAAAACTAACTCTTAAAAGACTTCATCGTTGCAGGCCACAAAATGGCGGCATTGATGAATTAAAATGAAAAAATTAAATCCTAAATAAAAATAACATGCAATACAAAATCGAAGCCATCGGAGCACAGTTCTCCAATAAAGACATCACGAATCTTGAAAACAGGTTCACCAAACATGCTGAATCAGGTTACAAATTTCACTCCGTGTTTCAAATTCAAAAACCCGGATGTTTGGGAATAGGGGCGCCTACAGTAACATATGTTGCAGTATATGTAAAAGAATGACTGATCCCCTGGTAGCCCTGTAAGAATATTTAGGTGTGGAAGATGGGCTTTATGAACAGGATTTAATTAAAAATTTGTCAAAGCGAAAAATATTGTGCACATCCGCTCAATAAAAAAAACGGATCACGTTATATGATCCGTTTCACTGAAAGTTAATCGGGTTATTTTTTACTGTCTTCAGTTTTACTTTCATTCAAAATTTTTGCTTCCGCCTGTTCAGGTGTCATATTTTCAATATGATCTTTCCTGTATTTATAACCGATTACCGGGATGGTGATTGACTTCAGAGGTTTGTTAGTCGGAACCAGCCTGTAATATGCTGTGGACCCTTCAACCGGGTGCATATCTGCCAATGCATAGGCCTGCAATTTAACCGAGTTGCCTGTAGCTTTAACACATCCGATAGGATCAAAATCAGTTCCGTTTAAGGAACGCTCCACGCGGAATGAATCCACATCAATTTCTTTAAGCGTGTACCAGCGGATCATCACATGGTTTTCTTTATTGAGCGCTTCGAAATCCAGCAGGTGAATAGGCATTTTGCTGAGATGCGTTGTAGATCTTACAAGGAAGTTATCAAGCAGCGCTTTATCCTCGCCATTGCCGATCATCCCGCGCCCGATAATTACATTATCCCAGGCTCTCCAGTATAAAGGAGCCTGTTCGGGCCCTTCATGACTCCATACGGTTACCTTATTTACAAAAATTTCTCCCCTGCCGGTTTGAGGGTCATACGTGAACCTGTAATTCCGAAAATCGTCATCATCCGGAATTTCATATTTAGTGGTTTCATTTACGCGTACCGTTTTATTATCGCCAAGCGTTACTTTGTAGGCGATAATTATTTTCCCTTTTTTCATTCCGAAATTAAAATAGCTTCCTCTCGAATAAAAATCACATGTTTCCTCCAGCCGTTTAAAATCAAAGCTGATATCAATACCTTCGGTGTTAAAGCCTTTATCAGCAGGAATCTGCATATTGATTTCTTTTTTGTTTGTTCCGGCACTCAGTCCGCTGGTCTCTGCGAATCCGTCAGGTGTGACTACTGCACTTTGACTGATTTCAACAGCATCAGGACCCACGGCAGCTTTTCCCGGAATTTTATCATTCCAGGTGAATGAGGCAATAACATCACCATCATTGATTTCATACCCCATCATGCTTCTGGCATGCACTTCGGCCTGCGCCTCGTCAATGGATACAGCATTAAAAAAGGTTGTCAGGTAAATAAATATACCGGCTACCGATATACCTGCAGCAACCATTATTCCCTTTGTAAGCGTGGTTAATTTTTGCGTCTGGTTTAACCTGGTTAATAATTTTGGTGATGGAATCTTGAATACTGACATGAGTTTTTAATAATTTATGATTTAAATACTTTTTTGCTTATCACTTGATTCCCGTTTTTGAGGGTTATTACGTAAATTCCCTGCGGAAGGTTCTCTTTTTCTAAAAATTTATAAGAATTAATTCCTTTTGTTGTTTCAATATTTTCTGATCTGATTATTCTCCCTTCTTCACCGGCAAGCAGAAACTCCGTTATGGATTCAGCAGGTGCAGTAAAGGAAATATTTATGAAATCATTAAATGGATTCGGGTGAACAGAGAGAATTGAAAA
>Ga0134123_10000135_pt1 | contig 45994 bp, 28 predicted proteins | sample KB303_FD_96460 | JGI IMG/M metagenome (GOLD analysis project Ga0134123, IMG submission 96460) | Terrestrial soil microbial communities without Nitrogen fertilizer from Kellogg Biological Station, Michigan, USA - KB3-0-3 | ecosystem: Environmental > Terrestrial > Soil > Unclassified ...
GCGATGACGTCGCCGTCGTCGGTCTCCACGACCACGGGCCGCTTCTTGATGCCGCCCACGCCGAGGATGGCGACCTGGGGCTGGTTGATGATCGGGGTGCCGAAGAGGCTCCCGTAGATGCCGGGGTTGGTGATGGTGAAGGTGCCGCCCTGGACGTCGTCGGGGCTGAGCTTCTTCGCGCGGGCGCGGTCGCCGAGGTCGTTCACGGCGCGGGCGATGCCGAGGATGTTCAGCTCGTCGGCCTGCTTGAGGACGGGGACGATGAGGCCCCACTCGAGCGCCACGGCGATGCCGATGTTGTGGTCGCGGTGATGGATGATGCTGCTCTCGTCCATCGACGCGTTGAGGATCGGGAACTCCTTCAGTCCGGCGATCACCGCCTGGACGATGAAGGGGAGATAGGTGAGCTTGACGCCGCGCTGCGCGTAGTCGTCCTTGTATTTGCGGCGCAGTTTGTCGATGGCGGTGAAGTCGACTTCGAAGACCGTCGTCACATGCGCCGAGGTCTGCTTCGACTGGATCATGTGCTGCGCGATGCGCTTGCGCATGACGGAGAGGGGCTCGATGCGGGTGGTTGCGCCGGACGCGAATTGCGGTTCCGCGGTTGCGCGGTCGCGCGGTTGCGCGGTGGTGGGTTGAGGGACGGCGGTTGCTGGGTTGCTGGGTTGCTGGGTTGCTGGTTGCTGGAGGTAGTCGAGGATGTCGTTCTTCGTGACGCGGCCGGAGACGCCGGTGCCGGGGACCTGGGAGACGTCGACGTTGTTTTCTTTGGCGATCTTGCGGACGAGGGGGCTGGATTTGGTGCGGCGGCGGTCGTCGAGGGAGGTGACTTCCGCCTGTTCCGTGTTCTGTGACCCGGGCTGCTCGGCCTGAGGCTCAGGCGAAGAAGCACTGGTCACGGGCAACGGCTCACGGACCACGTCAGGCTTCGGTTCCGGCTTCGGCTTCTCCACGGTCTTCGTTTCTGCTTCGCCTTCGGCGGCGATGCGGGCGACGACGGCGTTGACGGGGACGGTGTCGCCTTCCTTGGCGAGGATCTCGGTCAGGGTGCCGGCGGCGGGCGAGGGGATCTCGGCGTCGACTTTGTCGGTGGAGATCTCGAGCAGCGGCTCGTCGCGCTCGACCTTGTCGCCGACCTTCTTCAGCCAGCGCGACACGGTTCCTTCGGCGATCGATTCGCCCATCTGGGGCATGACGACATCAGTGGCCATTCTTCATTCCTCGCGAGTGCCTTTTACCGCGTGACGCGCAACTGCGCAACCCTGCTACCGTGAGGCCAATGCGTCTGCGCGAGCTGGTCCGCGACCGCGCCGTCTGGCTGTATGCGGCGATCACGGCCGTCTTTTTTTACCAGCCGCTCACGACGAAGACGTTTTTCTTCCGCGATCTCTACCTCTTCTTCTATCCGAAGAAGGTCCTGCTCGCCGCGGCGCTGCGCGAGGGGACGTTCCCGCTGTGGGATCCGTTCACCAACGGCGGGCAGCCGTATCTGGCGATGCCGCAGTGCGCGGCGCTGCATCCGTCGAACGTGCTCTACGCGATCCTGCCGACGATCGTGGCCTTCAATCTGATCCCGGTGCTGCACGTGTTTTTCTGCGCGGTCGCGGCGTACTGGCTGGGGCGGGTGGTGGGACTGTCGCAGCCGGCGGCGTTCACGGCGGGGATCGCGTTCGCGTTCGCGGGCGTGACGCTGTCGGGGGCGAATCTCGCGGCGTGGCTGCTCGTCCTGCCCTGGTTTCCGATGACGCTCGGGCTGCTGCATCGGCGCTCCTTCGTTGCCGCGTCGTTCGCGGCGGCGATGCCGCTGTTCGCCGGGATGGCGGAGCTGACGGGGTTCCTGTTCGTGCTGGTCCTCGTGTGGAACGGGCGCCGCGCCGGGGCTACGGCGCTCGTGCTGGCGGGGGCGATCGGGCTGTCGCTCGTGGTCACGCTGCCCGCGACGAGCGTCCTCGCGCAGTCGTCGCGGGCGAAGGTGCAGCGGACGTACGAGAGCTTCAGTTCGTGGTCCGTGCATCCGCGCCGGCTGCCGGAGCTGGTCATCCCGCAGTATTTCGGCCCGACGAATACGCTCGACGATCGCGACTATCGCGGGCGGCGGTGGGAGACCAACGGGTTCCCCTACGTGCTGAGCATCTATTTCGGCCTGCCGGTGCTGCTGCTCGCGGCGTTCGGCGCGCTGGGACGGCTCGAGCACGTCGAGGTGCCGCGGCGCGCGCTGGCGGCGGTGGCGGCGATCGCGCTGCTGTTGTCGCTCGGGCGGTATCTGCCGGGGTTCCGCCTGATCTTCGACTACGTGCCGTTCGTGTCGCTGTTCCGGTTTCCGGTGAAGGCGATCGTGCTGGCGCTGCTGCCGATCGCGCTGCTCGCGGGCTGCGGGGTCGAGCGGGCGGGCGGAAGGCGCGCGCTGCTCGCGGCGGTGGTGACGGTCGACCTCCTCGCCGCCGGCTGGCCGGTGAACGCGTATGCGCCGCGCTCGCTCTTCGACGAGCCTCCGATCGCCGCGGCCGTGCGCGCGGTGATCGGTCCGCTGCGGCTGTATTCGGCGCCGCATCCGCTCGTCGTCGATGCGCCGACGAACGAGATCCGCTGGCTCGCGCAGAGGCAGCTGGCGACGCTGAGCGATTACACCGGGACGACGTTCGGGATCCCGGTCGTGTACCACACCGACTACGATCAGCTCGCGCCGTACGGGATCGCACAGCTGTCGCGCGCCGTGCGGCGGATGCCGTTGTCCCAGGCGAAGCCGCTGCTCGACGCCGCGGGCGTGCGCGCGATCGTCACGCTGGAGAACGGTGCCCCGCGTCTGTACGTGAACCGCGATGCGTACGCGGCGCGCTTCGAGGGCGCGTGCGGCCGCGCGCCGGTGCGCCTGCTGCGCCGCGAGCTGAACGCCGCGCGCTACGAGCTCGACGCGCCGTGCGGCGGCCGGGTCGTGTTCGCGGAGAATCACTACGACGGCTGGCGTGCGACCGTCGACGGCCGCGAGACGCCGCACGCGCGCGCCGGCATCGCGTTCACCTCGGTCGCCGTGCCGCGCGGACGTCACACCATCGAGCGCCGCTACTTCCCGCCGCGCTTTCTCGCGGGCGCCGCGGGATCGCTGCTCACCGCGCTGGCGTTGTTGTTGTTCCACTCGTGTCATTCCGAGCCGCGAAGACGGTCGAGGAATCCCCTCCCGACGCACGACACACGTTCACCGGCAGGGGATTCCTCGCCGTCTTCGCGGCTCGGAATGACACGGGTTTAATACGCCAGCAGCTCGCGGGCGGCGGCGAGGACGCGCGCTTTGTCGGGAAGCGCGGCGGCTTCGAGGGGCGGGGAGTAGGGCGTGGGTACGTCCAGGGCGGCGACGCGTTTGATCGGGGCGTCGAGGTAGTCGAATGCCTTCTCGGCGATGCGGGCGGCAAACTCGGCGCCGGCGCCGCCGGTGAGCGGGGCTTCGTGGAGGATGATCACGCGATTCGTTTTCGCGACCGACTCGAGGATCGCTTCCTCGTCGAACGGCAGGATCGAGCGGAGGTCGACGATCTCGACCGAGACCTTGTCCTTCGCCAGCTCTTCCGCCGCTTCCTCGGCGAGCCAGATCATGGCGCCCCAGGTGAGGATGGTGAGGTCTTTGCCTTTGCGCCGGACGTTGGCCTTGCCGATCGGCACGATGTAGTCGTCCTCGGGCAGATTCTCCTTGATGCGTCGATAGAGGTACTTGTGCTCGATATAGAGCACCGGGTTGTCGTCGCGGATCGCGGCCTTGAGCAGTCCCTTCGCGTCGTACGCCGTTCCGGGGGCGACGATCTTGAGGCCGGGCCGGTTCATGAACATCCCCTCGGGGTTGATCGAGTGATACGGCCCGCCGTGCGTGCCGCCGCCCGCCGGTCCGCGCACGACGATCGGGCAGGCGCGGCCGAAGAGGTAGCTGTTCATCGCCGCGAAGTTGACGAGGATGTCGTAGCCGCAGGTGATGAAGTCCATGAACTGCATCTCGGCGATCGGGCGCATGCCCATCAGCGCCGCGCCTGACGCCGCGCCGATGATCGCGATCTCCGAGATCGGCGTGTCGATGACCCGCTCCGCGCCGAAGCGGTCGAGCAGCCCCGCGCTGGTCTTGAACGCCCCGCCGTACGCGCCGACGTCCTCGCCGATGAGGAACACGCGCTCATCGCGCGCCATCTCCTCGTGCATGGCCTGGGTGATTGCCTCGATGTAGGTGGTTTCAGGCATCCCAGTATCCATCCTCGATGTAGAGCCCCCGCCCCGCGTCGGCCGGATCCGGCATCGGCGACTTGTCGGCTTCGTCCGTCGCGGCGTCGACTTCGTCCTTTACGCGCTTCTGGATCGCGGCGAGGTCTTCGCGCGTCGCAACGCCGCGCTCGACGAGCAGGTTCTCGAAGCGCACGACGGCGTCCTTCTCGGCCCACTCGGCGATGAGCTCCTTCGGGACGTACGACGCGTTGTCGTGCTCGGCGTGGCCCTTCATGCGGAACGTTTTCACCTCGATCAGCGTGACGCCGCCGCCGGCGCGCGCGTTCTCCACCGCGCGCTTCGTCACGTCGTGGACCGCGAGCACGTCGTTGCCGTCGATGGTGACGCCGGCGCAGCCGAAGGCGTACGCCTTGTCTGCGAGCGTCTTCGCCGCGGTCTGCTTCGCGGTCGGCGTCGAGTAGGCGTAGCCGTTGTTCTCGACGATGACCACCATCGGCAGCTTCTGCACCGACGCGAAGTTCATCCCTTCCCAGAACGCCGCGGTCGAGGAGCCGCCGTCGCCGATGAAGGCGAGCGTGACGAGGCTCCGCTTCTGCATCCGTCCCGCGAGCGCGATCCCGGCCATGACCGGGATCATGTCGCCGAGCATGGAGATCTGTCCGATGAAGCCGTCGCGCGCGGGATGGCCGAAGTGGATGTTGAGCTCGCGCCCGCGCGTGGGGCTGTCGCCTTTCGCCATGTACTGGCGGATGACGTCCGCCGGCTTCGCGCCCGCGACGAGGATCGCGCCGAGGTTGCGGATGAGCGGCTGCACGACGTCGCCCTGCTTGTAGTCGAGCGCATACGCCGCCGCCACCGACTCGCCCTCCTGGCCGAGGGAGCGGTACAGACCGCCGATCACCTTCGCCTGCCGAAACAGCGCGACGAGGCGCTCCTCGAGCGTGCGCGTGAGGCGCAGGTAGTAGGCGATGTCGAGCAACTGCTCGTTCGCGAGATCGTGAGTGCCTGGTGTGGTCATGAGAGTGCTGGATGCTGAGTGCTGGGTGCTGCGTAGCCTCTCAGCACGCAGCACCCGGCACGCAGCACCTGTTTCAGATATGCAACGCCTGTCCGTGCACGTCCTCGGCGGCTTCGGCGAGGGCCTCGGAGAGCGTGGGGTGCGCGTGGATGGTGCGGGCGATGGACTCGCTCGTGGCCTCGAGCTCGAGGGCTGCGCCGGCTTCGACGATGAGCTCCGTCGCTTTCGGGCCGACGATGTGTACGCCGAGGATCTCGTCGTACTTCGCGTCCGTGACGTACTTCACCAGACCGACGGCTTCGCCGACGATCTTGGCTTTGGCGTTGGCCGTGAACGGGAACTTGCCGATTTTCACGTCGTAGCCGCGCTCCTTCGCCTTCCGCTCCGTCAGGCCGACCGAGGCGACCTCGGGGTCGGTGTACGTCGCGTTGGGGACGTGGTCGTAGTTGATGGGACGCACTTCCTTCCCCGCGATGTGCTCGACGGCGAGGATGCCTTCGGCGAACGCGCAGTGCGCGAGCGCGGGCGTCGGCACGATGTCGCCGATCGCGTAGATCCCCGGCTCGGCGGTGCGCATCAGGCCGTCGACTTCGACCATGCCGCGCGGATCGAGCTTCACCTTCGTGTTCTCGAGCCCGCAGTTCTCGGTGACGGCGCGCCGCCCGGTCGCGGAGAGCACGAGCTCCGTCTCGATCGTCTGCTGCTTGCCCTTCGTCTCGACCACCGACTTCACGCCGTTCTCGCCGACCTCGCACGACAGCACTTTCGCGTCGGTGTAGACGTCGATGCCCTTCTTCTTGAAGACGCGGGTGAACTCCTTCGAGATCTCGTCGTCCTCGATCGGCAGCAGCTGCGGCATCACTTCGACGATCGTGGTCTTCGTGCCGAAGCGGGAGAAGATCGACGCGAACTCGCAGCCGACCGCGCCGGCGCCAATGACGAGCATCGACTTCGGGATGTAGTCGAGCGCGAGGATGTGATCGGAGTTGATGATGCGCTTGCCGTCCGACTTGATGTGCGGCAGGTCCTTCGGCACGGAGCCCATGGCGAGGATGATGTTCTTCGTGGAGATCTTCTTCCCGTCGACGTCGACGGTGTTGCGGTCGACGACCTTGCCGAAGCCCTTGATCCAGTCGACCTTGTTCTTCTTGAAGAGGAACTCGATGCCTTTGGAGTTCTGATCGACGACGCCCTGCTTGCGCTTCATGACCGCCGACCAGTCGATGGTGACGTCGCCGACGGTGATGCCGAAGTCCTTCGCCTTCTGGATCTTCTGCCAGATGTCGGCGTTCTCGAGCAGCGCCTTGGTGGGGATGCAGCCGCGGTGCAGACACGTGCCGCCGAGGAACGGATCGCGCTCGACCACGCCGACCCTGAGCCCGAGCTGCCCGGCGCGAATGCCGGCCACGTATCCGCCCGGACCGCTGCCGATGATGACGACGTCGTATTGCTGTTCTGCCAAGGGAACCTCCGTGTTTTCAACAGGGCTGTTAACGCCCGGCCGCGAGGCGCGACATTATATGCAGATGCGTATCGCAGTCACGGCCGCCCTCCTGTTGTTTGCCGCGCCGCTCGTCGCCCACCCGCCGGTCAGCGTGGTCGTCGACTCGCGCGGCAACATCTATTACTCCGACCTCTCGCAGGTCTGGCGCATCGCGCCGGACGGCACGAAGAGCGTGGCCGTGCCGAACGTGCACACGCACGAGTTGTTCCTCGACGCGCAGGGCAACCTCTACGGCGAGCACCTCTGGTACGAGGGCGATGCCACGAAGAAGTGGGGGTATTACGTCTGGCGGCGCGACGCGGGAGGGCGGGTCGCGAAGGTGATCCCGAATACCGAGGGCTTTCGGCGGAACTACAGCTTCGTCCGCGATCGCGCGGGGAACATGTACTTCGCCGACCTCGAAGGGAAGACGGTCATCAAGCGGACCGCGGCGGGAAAGAACGAGGTCCTCGCGCGCGGGTTTCGCGATATCCGCTGGATGAGCGTGCTGCCCGACGGCACGCTCGACTTCACCGATGCGGGCGACGTCGTGCGGATCACGCCCGACAAGCGGCTCACGCGTATCGCGCGCGGGCTCGCGGCGAGCACGCTGCTGCGGCCGCACATTCCCGATCGTCACGCGATCCAGGGCATCTGGCACGACCGGAACGGAACGATCTATCTCGCCGACTCCGCGCACGCGCAGGTGAAGCGCGTGACGAATGACGGGAAGGTGAGCGTGTTCGCGGAGTCGACGCCGCCGTGGTCGCCGAGCGGCGGCGTATTCGCGCCGAACGGCGATCTGCTGGTGCTCGAATACTCGCCGACGAACCAGGTGCGGGTGCGGCGCGTTCCGGCAGGGAGGCGGCGATGAACGCCGCCCCCCGACCATCATCTACGGGCAGGTCGCGAAGGTCGTTGTGTCCTGGAGCGACATGAACGGATTGCCCTGGGGGTTGACATACGTTCCGGCCGCAGCGTCACCTCGACATCGGTCAGCCCCGCACCATAGACTCAGTAGCGTTCAATAAGGATGGACTGCCGCACGCGCTGAGTTTCACGGGTTGTTTCCAGCGCGCACGAGTGATGCAGGTACACTCGATCCATGAAACGGCACGCCGGTAGTGCGCTGCTCCTTCTCCTGCTCGTCGCGTTTCCCGCCCTCGGCGAGAAACGCCGCTCGGTCTCGTCGGGCGCCGGCCGCTGCGTCTTCGGCGTGCTCGCCGAGGAAGTGTTCGGCGATCAGGTCGCGCAGGACGCGACCCACGTCTACTTCGTCAACGGCCTCGACTCGACGGTGAACCGCGTCGCGAAGAGCGGCGGCGCGACGCAGCAGCTGGTGATGCTCCCCACCGACCAGATCATGGACATCGCGCTCGATGCCACGGATGTCTACATCGCCCTGATCCCGGGGAATGACTCCTCGAGCACGCCGGATCCGGGCCGGATCGTCGCGGTGCCGAAGGGCGGCGGCGCGCTGCGCACGGTCGCGTCGGGAGTGGTCGCGCCGTTCAAGCTCGACGTCGATGACACGCACGTCTACTGGGTTTCGGTGGGCACGATCCAGTCCGCCGAGGAGACCGTGCTGGCCGACGGGAAGGTGGAGCGCGCGCGGAAGGACGGGACCGCGCGGCAGACGCTCGCGTCGGATCTGTCCGTGCCGTTCACGCTCGTGCTCGACGGCAGCGACGTCTATTTCGGCGAGCTCGGGATTGCGGTGGGGAACCGGAGCGCCGGGACGCGCCGCGTTCCGAAGAGCGGCGGCACGGTGACGCATCTCGACGACGACGTGGCGCCGGTGGAGCTGGCGAAGACCGCGACGCATCTCGTCTTCTACGGCTGGTTCGCCGACCTGCCGATCATCAGCGGCCTGTTCGCCGTGCCGAGGAGCGGGGGAGGGGCGGTGCCGCTCGAGATCGACCTCGGCATCTTCGCCGGTCCGCGCATCGCGAATGGATTCGCCTACTACATGACCGAGGAAGGGGAGTTCGGCGACACCACCGTGCTCAAGCGCGTGCCCGTGACCGGCGGCGACGCGACGCTCGTGCGCGAGCTGCCGGTCGCCGGCGCCGACTTCGAGATCGACGAGTGCGGCGTGTACTACGTGGACGCGCTGGGGCGGGTGGTGAAGAGCGCGCTGTAACAGCCCCCTCATCCGCCTTCGGCACCTTCTCCCCATGGGGAGAAGGGAGGCGCTCGGATTCGGGTGAGGGGCGTTACTGCGGCGGGATGTTGGTGGGGTCGTTCGTGGCCATGTCGATGAGCGAGCCGAAGGCGATCACTTTGCCGGTGCCGCTGACGACTTTTACGCTGATGCGGGCGTTGTAGATCGCGTCGGGGAGCTGGAAGTCGCTGATCGAGAACTGGCGGAACTCGTTGCCGGCGAGGTCGTACGTGATGACCGGCGTAACGATGGAGTCGGGGAGCGTGAGGCTCACTTCGACCCGCGCCGGATTGCCGGTGGTCTCGTTCAGCGCGATGTTCGTGCGGAAGCGCGAGGAGTGCTCGATCTGCAGGATGTGCAGCGCGCGATCGCTGACGCCGACCGACTGCGCGACGGTGAAGCCGGGGATGAGCTGTCCGTAGGTGCCGGTCGAGACGGAGTTGTAGCTGCGCGAGGTGACGTCGAGCGGTGCGTTCGAGGGCGTGGTGATGACGACCGAGCCGCCGGCGTCGTTCGGCTGTCCGAAGAGGTTCTGCACGACGTCGTTCAGCACTTCGATCTCGCCCGGATCGATCATCACCTGCTTCGTGACGAAGGACGACGGATTCGCTTCCGCGTAGAACGTCAGCGTCGCCGGGACCTGCGTCGTGCCGGCGTTGAAGATGCGCAGGTCGCTGACCCAGAACGCGAACCCGAGGTCCTTGTGCGCCATGCCGGGGACGACGTAGCGGTTCGCGCTGACCGCGCCCTTCTCGACCGCGGACACCAGCATCGGGTCCTGCGTCGCGTTGTCGACCTCGGAGAGGTAGGCGGACACTTTTCCGCCGCCACTCACCACTTCCACTTCGACGCGCCCGTCCTGGAGATCGTTGATGCCGTTTGCCGCGAGCATGAGTCCGATCAGCTTGTTCTCGCTCGCCTGCAGCGAGACCGGAATCGTCGCGAGCAGGCTGCCGGGGGCGTTGTAGACGCGCGCGAGGAGGTCGACCGGCTGCCCCGACGCCTCGGCGAAGCCGAAATTCGCGCGGAACTTATCCGTCTGCACCACCTGCTGCAGCGAGAGGATCTTCCCCGCGCCGACGAACTTCGAGAACTGGATCGCCGGCACGAACTGCCCGAACGTGCCGGTGGGGAAGACGCTGTAGGTGCGGCTGGAGCCGAGCGTCAGCAGCTGCTGCTGGACGGCCGAGGTGATCGACGAGAAGAAGCCGCTGGAGCTGCTGGAGCTCGTGAGCGGACGCGCCTCGAGCATCCCGAGGGCGCCCGACGTCGTGCCGAGGCCGAACACGGTGGAGACGATGTCGTCGAGCGCGAGCGTCTGATTCGGCGCGATCTCGACGGTGGTCGTGCTGCCCGTCACCGTGCCGTCGGTTCCGGCCGGCGTGTAGTTGATCTGATACTTCATCGTCTGCGCGCTGAGATTCGCCAGCCGCACGTCGGACTCGAAGAACGACCCGTTCTGTCCCGGCCCGTGGCCGACGCCGGCGAAGATCAGCGAATCGGGCGGCGGTCCGCTCTTGCCGCTCGGCGTGACCGGCGTGACGAGACTGACGCTGACCGGATACGGAATGACCGTCGTGGCGTGGGTCTTCAGCACGCCGCTGTTCTGCGGCTCGGTCGAGACTTTGACCGTGAAGTTGTTGCCGCCGAGGTGGAGCTGGTCGCGCCTGCTGGTCAGCGTGATCGTCACCCCGTCCTTCGTCAGCACGCCCGAAGACGGACTCGCGGTGACCCACGGCTTGTCGACGGCGATCGTGAAGTTCGCGGGCGTCGCCGATCCCGGGACGAAGAGCTGCTGCACGACGTCGCCCTCGCCGCTGATCTCGACGCTCGCGGCGTTCGTCAGCGGCGCGATGACCAGCACCGTGACGGCGTCGGAGTAGGGCCCGCGCTCGTCGTTGCAGTCGCTGAGGCCGCGCACGCGGTAGTGGAACTGCGCCGACCCGGTCGCGACGGTCTGCGTCGCGACGTACTCGGTGTCGGTGACGAGGAACGTCTCGGGATTCGCGAAGTCGGCGGTGCGCGACTGCTGCAGCTCCCACGTCTTCACGTGGGCGAGTTGCGACCAGCGCACGCGATACGGCGAGCCCGAGAGCGTGCGGCCGACGACGTGCGCGCGCGGCTTGCCGGGGATGCCGCACGGCCCGCCGGCGATGACCTGCAGGTCGTTGGGCGCCGAGGCGATGGTGCCGCAGTTCGCGACTTCGGCTTCGATGAACCAGTTGTACGAGCCGGCGGCGAGATCGATGAACGTGCGCAGGTCCGTCGTCGACGCGGCCTTCGCCGGCGATTCGCCTTCCTGCCACAGCCAGACGTTGTAGCGAGTCGCGCGCGGGACGCGCGTCCACGCGAAGAGGACGCCGCGCTCGGAGATCTCTTCGACCGCGTCGGGCTGGAGGGCCACCGGCGGATTCACCGCGCACTCGTCGGGCGCCACGATGCCGGCGACGTTCTCCCGCGAGAACAGGGGATCGCAGCCGGGCCGGAATTCGACCACGAACCAGCGGATCCTGCCCGGCGGCACGCGGTGCGTGACGTGCGTCTCGGACGTCGAGGCGACCGGCGTCGGCGTGCCCTCGTTCGACTGCACGAAGAGCACGTATTTCGTCAGCGCGGGCGATCCCTGCGGCACCCAGATGAACTCGACGTCGGGCGAAAGGTTCTGCGCCCCGTCCGGCGGCGACTGGAGCAGCGGCGGCGTGGTGCCGCAGTTCTGCGCGCGGCCGATCGTGAACGTGACTTTGTCGGAGAACGTCGACGGACATTCGTCGACCGATTTCTCGACGAGCGCCTGATAGGTACCGGGCGGCAGCTGCAGCGACGGCTCGAATTCCGTCTTCGTCGACGTGCCGAGGAGGACGACCTCGTCTTCGGCGTTCGTGCGGTCGACGATGGCGAAGAAGCGATAGCGGACGTTGCGGTTCTCGGTGCCGGCGTCGGTGATGCGGAAGCGCAGCTTGTCGACCGTCGCGCCGTTCGCCGGCTCCGTGATGACCGGCTTGTCGCCGGGGCACCGCAGGGTCGCGTCCTCGACGGTGAACTCCTCGGTCGGCGAGGAGAGCGGCGGACAGTTCTCGAAGAACGCCTGCACGTACCAGCGATACAGGCCGGCGGTCAGCGTGCGCTCGAGCTGCGCGTCGCGCGTGACGCCGACGTCTTCGAACGGGCGGCCGTTCAGCGAGAGCCAGACGCGATAGAACGTGGCGCGCGACTGCGCGATCCACGGCAGCACGACGCTCCGTCCGGCCGTCGTCGGCACATCCTCGCCGAATACCGGCGGTTGCAGCTGCGGCGGCGTGTTGCTGCCGCAGTTCGCGGCGGGCTGGATGACGAACGTTCCTTCATTGGAGAGGATCGCCGGACAGTCGTCGCGCAGCGCCTCGACTTTCCACTTGAACGATCCCGACGGCAGGGCGATCGAGGCAGTCGTGGCGTTCGTGCGGAGCAGCAGCACCGGCGCGCCGCCGTCCTGCGATCCGTAAATCCGGTACGTGGTGGCGTTCGCGACCGCGGTCCACGCGAGCGCGACCGGCGAGACCACCGTCGCTCCATTCGCGGGCGAGGTCAGCGCGATCGTTTCCGCCGCGCATTCCTTCTTGCGGATGATGAGCGTGCGGCGCGCCGACTCGACGTCGGGGCAGTTGTCGTACTTCGCGACGACGTACCACTGATACGTGCCGGGGGCGAGCGTGCTGACGACGATCGAGTTGCCGGTGGTGGTGCCGGCCTGGCTCGTGCCGTTCGGACCGGAGACGAAGATGAGGAACGTCTTCGCGCCCGCGGGCGTGGTCCACGCCAGCGTGACGGGAAGCGTGTGCGACGTGCCGTCGAGCGGCGAGACGAGCGTCGGCGCGCTGTTGTTGCACGACGTGCTGGTGACGGTGAAGCTGCGCGGCGCCGACGTCCGCGGCGAGCAGTTGCCGGCGAACTCCGCGCGGATGCGCCACAGCCACGTGCCGACGGCGAACGTCGCCGTGCGGCTGCGCGCGGTGCCGCGCTCGCCGAGGGTCTGCCACGTGTTGCCGCCGTTCTGCGAATACTCGAAGACCGAGCCCGCCGCTTCATCGACGCCGGACCAGGAGAACGGAATCTGCGTCCCTTCCTGGAACGTGGCGTTGTTTGCGGGCGTGAGGAGCTGCGGCAGCGTGGTGGGGCAGCTCGTCGTAAACAGGAACGGCTGCGACACGAAGCCGGTGCAGCCGGTGGCCGCGGCACGGACCGCCCACTGGATGCTGCGTCCCGGCTCGGCGGTGATGATCTTCTCGTTCGTGGTGGTCGTGCCGGCGAGCGTGATCTGTCCGTTGTCGACCGAGGTGAAGACTTCGTAGAACGACGCGTTGGCGACCGCGTTCCACTTCAGCGTCACGTTGCCGGACGGAACGGTGCTGTTGTTCGCGGGCTGGGTGAGTACCGGCGCGGACGCCGGGCAAATCTTCACGGTGAATTTCGAACAGGACGACGGCCGCGGGATGCTGCATCCCGCCGGTCCCTTGGCGACGACTTTCCATTCGTACGATGCGCCGTCGGCAATCTCATTCGAGGGAGGAGCCCACTGGGTTCCCGTCTCGGTGCCGTGCAGGGTGTTGCAGCCCGTTCCCTGCGGTCCGAAGTAGATGTCGTATTGGGCGGCGTTTGCGACCGCGTTCCATTTCAGCGTGACGCTGTTGCCGACGGGGTCGCGGCTGACGCCGGTGGCGTTGTTCGCTGGATAGACGAGCGTGGGTCCGGTCGCAGGGCACGAGGGCGCCTGAGCAAACGCGTGGCCGGCGAGCAGGAGCAGGACCGCAACCGCGGTCGCACTGCGAAGGATGGTTTTCATTTGCTGAACGTCTGACGTTCAATCTACTCGCGCCGTTTACGCGAGCACGTGACCGCGGTCACGGCTATCCGCTGTATTTGTTTCCGCCGGTATTGAACACCACCACGACGTCCCCGTCGCGGACGTCGCCGCGCGCGGTGAGCTCGCGCAGCGCGAGCCACGCCGCGCCGGTCTCGGGGCCGGCGTCGATGCCCTCGCGCATGCGCAGCTCCGCGGCGGCGGGCTCGATCGCGGCCTCGTCGACGGCGATCGCGCCGCCGCCGGAGTCGCGCAGCGCCTGGAGCATGAGGCGATCGCCGACGGCGCGCGGCACGCGCAGTCCCCACGCGGTCGTCTGCGGCGACTCCCACTCCGGCGCGGTCTCGAGCTGCTGCGCGAACGCGCGCACGATCGGCGCGCAGCCGCTCGACTGCACGGTCCACATGCGCGGGCGATGTTCGTCGATCCAGCCGAGGCGCTGCATTTCGTCGAAGGCCTTCCACATGCCGATCAGGCCCGTGCCGCCGCCGGTGGGATAGAGGATGACGTCGGGCAGGCGGCCGAGGTCCTCGACGAGCTCGTAGCCCATGATCTTCTTGCCCTCGACGCGATACGGCTCCTTGAGCGTGGAGAGATCGAAGCCGCCGCGCTCCGCGATGTCCTGCTGCACGCGCTTGGCCGCGTCGGTGATCACGCCCGCCACCAGCTCGACTTCCGCGCCGTAGCCGCGGCACTCGTCGACGATGGACTGCGGCGTATCGCGCGGCATCGCCACGAACACCGGCATGCCCGCGCGCGCGCCGTACGCCGACAGCGCCGCGCCGGCATTGCCCGCCGTCGGCGCCGCCAGCCGCGTCGCGCCGAGCTTCTTCGCCATCGTCACCGCCGCCGCCATCCCTCGCGACTTGAACGAGCGCGTCGGATTCTTCGACTCGTCCTTGATGTACACGTTCTTGCGGTCGCGCGACCGCAACAGCGGCGTCAACCCCTCGCCGAGCGTGACGATCTCCTCATCCGAGTCGACCGGCAGCACATCCGCGTACCGCCACATGTCATTCCGCCGCCGCAGCTCCGGCGTTCGCTCGAAGTCGTAATGCACAAGAATCGGTGCACCGCATTCGGGGCAGAGGTTGACCAGCGCGGCGATCGGGGAGCGCCAGGGGCAGCGGGAGCAGGCGAGTTGCTTCATGGTTACGCGGTTACGCGGTTACGCGGTTGCGCAGTTACGCGGTGTTTTTCTGCCGCGCAACCGCGGAACCGCGCAACCGCGTAACCATATCGTCTACTGCTTCCCCGCCTGCTCCACCTTCTTCATCGCTTCCGCGGCCTCGCCGGGCTTGTCTTCGTACTTCGCCAGCTCGTTCGCGAAGGCGTTGAGGGCGTTTTCATACTTCGACAGCAGCTGGCGGTTGTAGGCGATCGCCGGGTCCTGTTCGGTCTGCCGCAGCATCTCCTGGCGCGACTTGTCGTAGCCGGCGAGGACGTCGGCGTAAAGCTTCTTCGTCTGCTCGTCCTTCGCCTCGTCGTATGCCTTCTTCGCGTCGGCATACGCCTTGTCGGCGGCCTGCGAGATCGAGGCGTTGAACTTCTCGGCCATCGCGGCGGTGCTGGCGCCGAGGACCTGTCCCTTCACCCAGACGTACTCCTGGGTGTTGTACCCGAGGTCCTTCGCGGCGCGGAGGTCGGCGGTCACGAAATCGGCGGCCGAGCCGAGGGCCTGCATGCCCTGCATCACGCCGGCGAGCGTGTTCTTCGACTTGTCGGCCTTCTGCGCGTGCTGCTGCATCTCGGCCTTCGCCACCTGCGCGATCTTCTTCTCGTGCTCGCGCACCTTGAGATACATCTGGATCTGCGCGTCGGTCAGGCGGCCGTCGGACGGCGCCGTGTACTGGTCCTTCGCGATCTGCTGCATCAGGTCGGTGGTGCCGCGCTTCTGCAGGTCCTTCGAGATCGAGGCCCTGTCGACGAGCTCTTTGGCTTTGCATCCGGCGAGAACGAGGGAAAGAGAGAACAGAACGGGCAGGGAGCGACGCATGCGTGGTTTTTCCTCCGGTGAGATTTATCCTTGTAATTGTGCGCTGACGCGCGCACGGAGATCATCGAGCTCGCGCAGGATCGACTCCAGCGCCTTCTCTTTGACGACGAGTCTCTGCTGCAGCGATGCGATCTGCGCCTCGAGCTCGCTGACGCGCGAGTCGGCCAGCACGACCGGCTCTTCGTCCATCACCGCGACGGCGGCCGGCAGCTCTTCGGCGACGGGCAGCAGCTCGTCGGCCCCGAGCTCTTCGATCTCTTCGATGTGCGGCAGCGGGATGTTTCCCGAGATCGTGGCCGGGCGTTCCCGTCCCTCGGCGAGGAGCTCTTCGAGCGACACTTCGTGGGCGTCGTCGTAGCCGGTCTCCACCGCCTCCGCCTCGGCGAACGGCACGGAGTCGGCGAACGGGTTCGGCGCATCCGCGAGCGGTTCGAGCGGCTCGAGCGATTCGATGGGCTCGAGCGTCTCCGGCTCGGGCTCCGGCTCCGGCGCGCGGACTTCGATCTTCTGCGACGTGCTCGCTGCCTTGCGCGGCGGCTCGCTCTTGCCGATCTTCAGCTTCGCGAACAGGTGCTTCGCGGTGATCTTCGAGATCAGCTTGAACGTCTCCATGACGCCTTCGCCGCGCAGCGCCGAGGCCTCGGTGTACGGATAGCCGTCGAAGCCGAGCATCTCCTGCAACTGCTCGACCGGGAGCACGCCCGGCAGATCGCGCTTGTTGAACTGCACCACGATCGGCGTGTCGTTCGGATCGATCTGGTTCTGCTCGAGGTTCTCGAGGAGATTCGCGAAGCTCTCGCGCGTCGCCTCCACCATCGCCGGCTGCGAGTCGGCGACGAAGACCACCGAGTCCGCACCCTTGAGCACGAGCTTGCGCGTCTCGTTGTAGAAGACCTGTCCGGGGACGGTGTAGAGCTGGATCTTGAGGTTGAACGGGCCGACCTTGCCGATTTCGACGGGCAGCAGGTCGAAGAACAGCGTGCGGTCGGTCTTCGTCGCCAGCGACAGCATCTTGCCCTTCGATTCGGGCTCGAGCTTGTCGAAGATGACCATGAGGTTGGTCGTCTTTCCGCAGAGACCCGGACCGTAGTAGACGATCTTCGCGGTCATCTCGCGCGTGGCGTGATTGAAGAGCACCATGGGAGCCGAGAGTATCGCACTAGAATGCGCGTGGTTGGAAGAACACGAGGAACCGGTCGAGATTCCCATCACCGACACGCTGGATCTGCATCCGTTCCGGCCCGAAGAGATCAAAGACGCCGCGCGGGAGTACCTCTTCGAAGCCCGCGCGCGCGGCTTCCGCCAGGTGCGCCTCATCCACGGCCGCGGCATCGGCGTCCAGCGCGAGCGAATTCGCGCCCTGCTGGCGACGTTGGATTTCGTGGACGCGTATCACGATGCCGACGGGACGGGCGGGGGATGGGGAGCGACGGTCGTGATATTGAAATGAATGGGGTCCGAAGGAACCAGATGTCCACACTCTACGAAGAACTGAACCGGGTCGCGACCTACGAATACACGGAAGACGACGTCCGCGAGATCGAGAAGCTGCATGACGAGATCCGGCAGCTGAAGAAGCAGCGCAACGCGGTGATCGTGGCGCACAACTATTACCGCCCGGAGATCCTGAAGGTCGCGGATTTCGTCGGCGACTCGCTGGAGCTGGCGCTGATGGCGTCGAAGGTCCAGGAGGCGGACGTGATCGAGTTCTGCGGCGTGCACTTCATGGCCGAGACGGCGAAGATCGTCAATCCGTCGAAGACCGTGCTGCTGCCGAACCTGATGGCCGGCTGCCAGCTCGCCGACTCCGCGCCCGCCGAGGACCTCGCGGCGCGGATCGAGGAACTGAAGCGCGACGATCCCGACCTCGCGGTGGTCAGCTACGTCAACACGACCGCCGCGGTGAAGGCGCTGTCCGACATCATCGTGACCTCGGCGAATGCCGCGAAAGTCGTGCGCACGCTGCCGAACAAGAACATCCTCTTCGTTCCCGACAAGAACCTCGCCCGCCACGTCGCCGATCAGGTGCCGGAGAAGAACATCATCCCGTGGGAAGGCTATTGCTACGTCCACCAGCAGATCACGCCCGAGGAGATCTCGCGCATCCGCCAGGCCGACCCCGAGCTCGAGATCCTCGTCCACCCCGAATGCCGCCCCGACGTCGCGAAGCTCGCCGACGCCGTGCTGTCGACTTCAGGCATGGTGCGCTGGGCAAAAGAACGCCCGGCCTCCCGCTTCCTCGTCGTCACCGAATGCGGCCTCTCCGACCGCCTCGCGATGGAAGTCCCCGACAAGACGTTCCTCAAAGGCTGCAAGCTCTGCGCGTTCATGAAAGTGACCACGCTCGAAGACGTCCGCGACTCGCTGCTCCACATGCAGTACGAGATGGACGTCCCCGAGGAAATCCGCGTCCCCGCCGAACGCGCCCTGCGCCGCATGTTTGATGTGGTTGGGTGATTATGGACTGCGGCGGCAGAGCCGCCGCTTTCCATGGAGTCCAACAGCTCAAAAATCGTCATATACCTGCACGCGATTGATCGGGAACCTCGACACGGTCTCGACAAACGCGGATGGCGCGGTCCGCTCGAATACTCCGGCCGAGCACCACGGATAATTTGCCGCTCGCGCCACGAGACGGTGATGTACCGCGTTCTCGTGGGTGTACCGCAACCTCGCGAGCCATGATCGCTCGTACGTGAGCTTCGTGTCGCGAAACTGGAACCACACTTTGCGGCCCACGGCGCGATCTATCCGATTTGCCGCGATCGCGGACTCTGAATGAAACCGCGAGAGCATGTGATGCAGTTTCGCGCCGTCGTCAGTGCTGACGACGAGGTGGTAGTGATTGGAGAAGAGCGCCCACGCTTCGAGCATACAGTCGTGTTTCTTCGCGTTGAGGAACAAGAGGTCCTGCAGGGCGTTAAGGTGTGCGGTTTCGGTGAAGATGCGCTGTCGGTGGAGCGTGCCGGCGGTGATGAAGTAGACGCCGGATTCATCGAAGCGATGGAGGGGGGCGTGGGGCCAGTCGGGCACTGACGGAGTATCCCTCGGGATTTGCCGGGCGTTACGAAGTTCTACCTGATGTGGAGAGCCGCGGCTTTTGCCGCGGCTTTGGAAAGCGGCGGCTTTGCCGCCGCAGTCCATAACCGGTCACTTGCACATCAATTGATACACCCCGATCACGTCGTCGCGGACGTCGTCGAGGTCGGCTTTCATCGGGGCGATGATTTCCTGGAACTCGGGGTCGGGCTGCCAGGGTTGGAGCCAGGGGTGTTTGATCAGGGCATACCAGGAGTGGTTGCCGAGCTGGGCGGCTTTGCGGAGCCAGTGCATGGTCTGGTCGCGGTCGCCGAGCTTGCCGTAGGCCAGAGAGACGCGGAGGGCGGCCCAGTGATTGCGGTTCGCGTCGGCGGCAAACGAGCGCAGCGCGGCTTCGGCGGCGGGGCGGTCGCCGCGGCCGGCGGCGGCGAGGGCGCGCAGGCTCTTGCCGAGGTAGTGATTCGGGGCGATCGCGAGCGCGGCGCGCGCTTCCTTCTCCGCCTCGGCGGGATCGTCGCGGAGGATGAACGCCATCCCGCGGATGTCGTGGCCGGCGAGCGCGGTGTCGCGTGAGGCCAGCGCGATCTCGGCATTCTTCAGCGCGCCCTCGGGGTCGTTGGCGTTGATGTTCCAGTAGCCGCGCGTCACGGCCTCGTTCGAGTTCGGGTCGATCAACACCAGCCGGTCGCCGATGCACTGCGACATCCGCAGATCGCCGGTCGAGATGAAGTACGTCGTCAGCGCATGCAGCGCCTGCGTGTCGGTCTGCTCCAGCCGCAGCGCCGCGAGCACTTCGCGCACCGACTCGCGGAAGCGGCCCGGATCGCGCACGAACACGCGCCCCAGCGCGAGGTGCGCCTCCGGCAGGTTCGGATCGATGCGCACGGCCTGGCGCGCGTACCACTCCGCCTTCTCGGCATCCTCGGGGGAGGCGAGGCTGCGCGCCACGCCGAGGGACGTCATCGTCGCCAGCTCGGCGTACGCCGCCGCGAAATTCGGATCGAGCGCGATCGCGCGCTTCAGCGCCGCCACCTGCGCCGCGTAATGCTCCGGCAGGAAACTGCCGTTCAGCGAGCGCGCCTTCAGATACTCCTCGTACGCCTTCGGATTCGTGGAGCGCGGCTGCGAGCGCCCGAGCCGCGACTCCTGCACGCCGAGGTGCTCATTCAGTCCCGCGACCGTGCGCTGCGACACGGCGTCGATGAGCTTGAGCAGATTGTCGCGGCGTCCGTCGATCGTGTCCGACCAGACGCTGAAGCCGGTGCGCGAGTCGGTGAGCTGCAGCGTGACGCGCACGAGATCGCCCGCCGCGAGGAAGTTCCCCTCGAGCACTCCGTCGACCTTCAGCTTCTCGCTCGCCGCCTTCGTGTCGACCTTGTCGCCGCGATAGTCGAGCACCGCCGACGTCGGCCGCACCTGCAGCGACGGGATCTGCTGCAGCTTGGTCACCAGCGCATCCGCCAGGCCGACCGAGAGGAACTCGTCCTGGGTGTTGTTCGCGAGGTTGCGCAGCGGCAGCACGGCGATCGAGCGGATCGGAGGCGGCGGCACGTCCGACGGTTTGGCCTGGGTGCCCTCGCGCTGGATCAGATAGATCGAGATGATCACGATCAGCGCCGCGGCCGAGGTGACGAGCGTGCGCGTCCAGCGCGGGCGGCGGATGGTGCGGCTGAGGCTCGTCTTCGACGTCGACGTTGTCATGCGCACGGTCGGCGTGTCGATCTCCTCGAGATCGGAGAGCAGCGCGCTCGCAGTCTGATAGCGATCGTCCGGGTCCTTCTGCAGCAGCTTCGAGATGATCTTCGCCGCCGCGGGAGGAAACGACGGGTCCATCGGCAGGAACGGCTCCGGCTCGCCGTCGCGGATCTTGTCGAGCACCATCAGCGGGGCGTCGGCGTTGAAGGGGAGGTGGCCGGATGCCATGTGATAGAGCACTACGCCGAGGGAGAAGAGGTCGCTGCGGGCGTCGGCGTTTCCGCCGCGCGCCTGCTCGGGCGCGATGAAGTGCAGCGTGCCGAAGAAGTGTCCGGTCGACGAGTCGGCGGTCCGTTCGCCGGGCTCGCTCATCGAGCGGGGGAGCGCCTTGGCGAGGCCGAAGTCGAGGATCTTCACCAGCCCCGAGGGCTCGATGATGATGTTGGCGCTCTTGATGTCGCGGTGGACGATGCCCTGTTCGTGCGCGGCCGCGACGCCGGCGGCCAGCTGGCGCGCGATGGAGAGGAACTCCGCGGAGTCGAGGGGGCGGCGGCGGATGCGCTGGGAGAGGGTTTCCCCCTCGCAGTACTCCATGACGATGAACGGCTGCCCGTCCTCGGTCTCGTCGACTTCGTAGATCGTAGCGACGTTCTGGTGGCGGACCTGGGCGGCCGACCGCGCTTCCCGCATGAACCGCGCGCGCCGGTCGTCGTAGGCGAGGTCGCTGGCGTTCAGCACCTTCAGCGCCACGTGGCGTCCCAGCCGGAGGTCGCGGGCGAGATACACCGTTCCCATCCCGCCCTTGCCCAGGATGCGGACGGTCTCGAAGCCCTCGAAGCTCTTCTCAGGAGTGGACATATCGTCGCGACCGAACGGGCGCATTCTACACGGACGACAAGCTCCTGGCTTGTCTCAGATGGGTCCGGCTGAGGGCCGGCCCTGGATTTGACCCCATCCCTTCAGCAAGTGGGTTATATTCTCACCCCTACACCATGACTACTCAAACCGTTGTGCCGGAGATCTCGCTCCCGCCGAGGTATCAGATCCACGCCACCCTGAAGAAAACGGCCGAGACCTGCGTGTATCGCGTCTTCGACGTCTCGGACCGGCGCGACGAAGCGATCAAAATTCTTTGTCACGAGGTCAGCGACCCGCAGCAACTGCTCCGCTTCAAGACCGAATTCTCCACGCTCGCCTCTCTCGAGCATGCGAGCGTAATCAAGGTCTTCGATTTCGGTGTCCTGAATGATCGCTATCCGTACTTCACGATGGAGTTCTTTGCCGGAAGGAAGATCACCGATTTCTTCGACGGCCAGAACTGGGATGCGCTCTACGACGTGATCATGCAGATCGCGTCGGGCCTGCATCACATCCACCACCTCGGCATCATCCATCTCGATCTGAAGCCGTCAAACATCCTCGTGAGCGACGACGGGCAGGCGAAGATCATGGACTTCGGCGTGGCGATCGAGAGCCACCAGGTGTTCGATCGCCGGATCCGCGGGACGCTGCAGTACATGGCGCCCGAGGTGCTGAAGCAGGACCGCGTCGACTCGCGGGCGGACCTGTACGCGCTCGGCATGACGCTGTACGAGACGGTCACCGGCGCGCTGCCGGGCTACGGCAAGGCGCCGATCGACGTGATCCGCATGCACCTCGGCGAGGAGATCCGCCCGCCGTCGTCGATCAATCCGCGCGTGCCGGAGAAGCTGGCGGAGATCATCGCGCGACTGCTGGAGAAGGATCCGCGCCACCGCTTCCCCTCGGCCGCCGCGCTGCTGCAGGCCGTGGCCGAGGCGGCGGGCAAGAAGGCGCCGCCGGTGGAGCTGCTGGTCGGACGCGGCGAGTTGTACGCGGCGCCGCTCATCGGCCGCAAGACGGAAGTGACGCAGATGATGGCGCTCGTCGCCGAGGCGCGCGAAGGCCGCGGCAACGGCGTGATCGTCGCGGGCGCCGAGGGGATGGGCAAGAGCCGCATCGTCCGCGACGTCACGCTGCGCGCGCAGGTCGATGGCGCGCGGGTGTTCCGCGGACGCTGCCCGATCAATCGCAAGACCATCTACGCGCCGTTCTTCGAGATCTTCGAGCAGATGGTCTCGGCGGTGAATCCCGACGCCGACGTCGGCGAGGAGATCCGCCGCATCCTGCGTCCCGTCGTGGCGTCGGCGGGACCTGATACCTCGCCGCCGCGGCACGGACAGAAGTTCCGGCTCTTCAACCGCATCGTGCAGTCGATGCAGGACATGTATGGCTTCCTCTCCGTCGGCAGCGAGACCGGCGGCTCACCGCTGATCCTCGTCATCGATGACCTGCACTGGGCCGACCCGTCGAGCGCGGAGCTGTTCTCGTTCCTCGTCGGCGAGGCGAAGCAGAACCGGCTGCTGGTGATCGGCACGCTCACGCTCGAAACGGGCGGAGAGGCGGCGATCGAGTCGGCGTCGCCGAGTCTCGCGTTCTGGGAGCAGCGCGCGAAGGACGGCAACTTCGCGCTGATCCGCGTGGAGTCGCTGACCGAGCCGCTGGTGCGCGAGCACGTGCAGTCGCTCCTCGGCGACGCGAACGTGAGCGATGAGCTGGTTCGCTGGATGCAGTGGGAGTCGGCCGGCTCGCCGCTGAATATCCGACGCATCACCGACTATCTGATCGCGCACGAGTATCTGCAGTGGCGTCCCGAGGGCTGGATCGCGGACATGGACCGCATCCGCGCGCTGCGCATTCCGGGCGGCGTGTCGTCGATCCTGATGGAGAAGGTCGAGTCGCTGACGCCGCAGGAGCGCGCGATCTTCGAGACGGCGTCGGTGATGGGTGAGACGATGGAGCTCGAGCTGCTGACGCAGATCTCCGACCTGCCGCCCGAGGAAACCTATGCCGCGGTGCGCGAGCTCGTGCGCCACGGCGTCCTCGACGAATCGAACGACGGCAAGACGATCACCTTCCCGCAGATCCACCTGCGCGACGCGGTCTACAACGCCATGCACGAGCGGCGGCGGATGGACCTGCACCATCGCGTCGGCCACGCGCTCGAGCCGCTCGTCGCGAGCGGGTCGATGCAGGCGATCGGACAGGTGGCGTATCACTTCTCGCGCGCGAACGACATCGAGCGCGGCACGCTCTACTCGATCGACGCCGGCGATCTCGCGACGCGCACGCTCGCGCACGAAGAGGCGACGGAGTTCTATCGCGTGGCCCTGGAGCTGATGGACCTCGGCGGCGTGGAGGAAGCGCGCAAGGCCGAAGTGCGCGAGAAGCTGGCCGACGCCTACTACCGCCGCGACGACTACCGCAGCGCGATGCACGCGTATCAGTTCCTGCTGAAGAGCATTCAGAGCCGCCATCCGGACGACGAGGCGAATGTCGACGTCGCGCGGGTGATGAAGAAGATCGGCAAGGTCCTGACGCGGCGCGGCGACCCCGAGGCGGCGATGACGTACTACCAGAGCGCGCTCGCGATCTACGAGAGCGTCGGGCAGATCGTCGACGTCGCGGAGATGCTGAACCGCATCGCGTGGCTGCACCGCATGCGCGACGACTTCACGACCGCGCGCGAGACCGCGGAGCGCGCCGGCGCGATGCTGGAGACGATGGAGCCGACCGTCGTCTACGGCTACATCAAGAACATGCTCGGCCTCATCGAGTACTCGGGCGGCAACTGGCAGCGCTCGCGCGACTTCCTCGCCGAGGCCGTGGCCATCGGCGAGCGGCTGCACTCCGAGCAGCTCTGCAAAGTCGCGTCGATGAACCTCGGCAACACGGTCTGGAAGCTCGGCGACTGGGAGACCGCGCTGCGGTATTTCAAGAAGAACCTCGAGATGTCGGAAGCCGAGGGAGACCTGTGGGACCTCGTGACGGCGTACAACAACGTCGGCGTCGTCGAATACGGCCGCGGCAACTTCCACGTCGCGGCGGACTACTTCGAGCGGAGCGTGCGCATCGACGAGAAGATCGGCGCGGTCGAGCATGAAGCGCTGGCGCGCGAGAACCTCGCCGACTCGCTGGAGATGCTTGGAAAGTGGAACGAGGCGCACGAGCAGTTCCAGAAATGCGTCAGCCTCGAGGGATTCGACGAGACGCGCGCGTCGCGGCTGTCGGTGTACGTCCCGCTCGCGCGCCTGACGAAGAAGCGCGGCGACATCGCCCGGGCGCTCGAATGCGGGCAGAAGGCGCTCGCTGCCGGCGAGCGCGCGCGCGACGAAGACCTCATCGCCGAGGCGGCCTACGTGCTGGCCTCGATCGAAGACGAGCGCGGAAACGCCGAGGAGGCGGAGAAGTGGCTCGGCCGCGCCACCGCGATCTTCGAAGCCAATCACACCCTGCACGGACTCTCGCGCGCGCACACCGCGGCCGCATGTCAGGCGCTGGCGAAGGGCGACGTCGACGCGGCGATCCGCCACGCGCACCAGGGCGAACAGTACGCGCGCCAGCTCGGCGACCGCTTCGCGCTCGCGAAGAACGAGTGGGCGTGGGCGAAGATCCACAGCTCGCGCGGCGATCGCGAGGCCGGAACCGCGCGTTTCGAGGCCGCGCGCGCGACGTTCGAGGAGCTCGACACGCCGTACGAGCTCGCGCGGCTGCTGTTCGACATCGGCGTGCTGCGCGAGGAGCCGGAAGAAGCGACGCAGATGATCCGCAGCGCGATCCGCATCTTCGAGCGCCTCGACGCCTCGCTCGACCTCGAGCGCGCGCGCGGCGCGCTGTTCCGCATCCGTCCCGCCGGCAAGGCACCGGACCAGGGCGTCGTCGGGCTGTACGAGATCGTGAAGATCATCAACTCCACGCTCGATCTCAGCGAAGTGCTGAATCGCGTGCTCGACGTCTGCATCCGCCGCCTGCGCGCCGAGCGCGGGATGCTGATCCTCCTCGACACGCTCACCGGCGCGATGCGCACGCGCGTGGCGCGCAACATCAAGGAGTCGGAAGGGGAGACCGGCCGCTCGCCGCAGTCGATCGTGAAGGAAGTGATCCAGACCGGGCAGTCGGTGATGTCGGCCGACGCGCGCGCGGATCACCGCTTCGTCGACTCGGAGTCGGTGATCGCCGACAACATCCTGTCGATCCTCTGCGTGCCGCTGATCATCAAGGAGCGCATCGCCGGCGCGATCTACATCGATCACCGCCAGGCGCGGCATCTGTTCTCGCAGAAGGACCTCAGTTTTCTCGAGGCCTTCGCCGATCAGGCCGCAATCGCGATCGAGAACGCGCGGCTGTACGAGGAGCTGGAGGAGGCGCGCACGCGGCTGTCGCTGGAGAACGAGACGCTGCGCCGCGAGGTGCTGGTGGAGAAGCATCTCGACTCGGTGATCGGCCAGTCGGAGGCGGTGGCGAAGATCCAGTTTGCGATCCGCAAGGCGGCCGCGGGCTACTCGACGGTGCTGCTGCGCGGCGAGTCGGGCACGGGCAAGGGCCTCGTGGCGCGGATCATCCACAACATCGGGCCGCGGCGGAACGGGCCGTTCATCAAGTTCAACTGCGCCGCGCTGCCGGAGACGCTCGCGGAGTCGGAGCTGTTCGGGCACGAGAAGGGGGCGTTCACCGGCGCGGACCGGCGGAAGCTGGGACGCTTCGAGCTGGCGAACAACGGCTCGATCTTCCTCGACGAGATCGGGAAGATGACGCTGGCGATGCAGGCGAAGCTGCTGCGCGTCGTGGAGGAGAAGGAGTTCGAGCGCGTCGGCGGGACGCAGACGCTGAAGAGCGATGTGAAGATCATCGCGGCGACGAATCTCGATCTGGAGAAGGCGATCGAGGACGGGACGTTCCGCGAGGATCTGTTCTACCGCCTGAACATCATCCCGATCGTGCTGCCGCCGCTGCGCGAGCGGAAGGACGACGTGCCGCTGCTGGCCGAGCATTTCATCCGCAAGATCTGCAAGGATCTCGGGATCGATAACAAGCGCCTGGAGCCGGGCGTGCTCGATCTGTTCATGCGCTACGACTGGCCGGGCAACGTGCGCGAGCTGGAGGCGACGCTGCACCGCGCGATCGTGATGTCGAACGGCGAGACGGTGACGAAGAACGAGTTCTATAGCCTCTACGCCGACTCGTCCCCCGGCCTCGCCGCGACGCAGGGCGCGCCGCCGCTGCCGAGCTCGATCCTGAATCCGATGGTGGGCAAGATGGACATCACCAGCGATGTGTACGACGAGGTGATGTCGACGGTGGACAAGCAGCTGATCCTCCGCGCGCTGGAGACGTCCGGCGGCCGCATCCGCGAAGCCGCCCGCCGCCTCGGCCTCGCCCGCAATACGCTCAAGTCGAAGATCCAGAAGTACGCGATCTCGGCGAAGGATTGATGGACCGGTTGCGCGGTCACGCGGTGGGCTTCTGCTGCGTGACCGCGCGACCGCGTGACTGCGCAACCGCGGCGGTCGCTACGCCCCGAACTGCTGCAGGTGGTGGTCGAGGTGCTTGTACATCAGCTGACCCCACTCATCGCCGGACAGGCGGCCGAAGAAGCTGTGCGTCTCGTTGCCGGCGGCGGCGGGGCCGCGCTGCACGAAGCGGTTGATCAGCTCCGTGAGGCGCGTGCGCTCCGCGGCGAAGTCGCGCTCGTCGGAGACGACGAAGGTCGGATCGGTCGGGGAGTTCCGGCTGAACGGCTTCTCGCCGAGGACCGACTTGCGGATGAACGGCGTCAGGAGCTTGCCGAGAAACGCCTGCTTCTTCGGACTCACGCCCGTCGCCGTCTCGAGCGCCCGCGAGCAGTGACACAGCATCTGCGCGGGATTCATCTTGCCCCACTGCCGCGCGGCGCCCGGCTCGAGCGCGGCCAGCCGCTGCAGCAGCGGCTCGCGGTCGGCGGGTGCGAATAGCGTTTTCATCGGGATTTCCGTAGTCTAGCATCCTCAGCAAAAGCAGGGAGGTCCCATGACAGAGTTGCTTGCCCTCTGGCTCCCCATCCTTCTGTCCGCGGTCTTCGTCTTCATCGCCAGCTCGATCATCCACATGGCGCCGCTGTGGCATAAGGGCGACTATCCGCCGGTGCCGAACGAGGACGCGCTGCGCGCGGCGGTCGGGCCGCTCGCGATTCCGCCCGGCGACTACATGGTCCCGCGGGCGACGAGCGGGGCGGAGATGCGCTCGCCGGCCTTCATCGAGAAGATCAAACAGGGACCGGTCCTCATCTTCAGCGTCCTGCCCAACAAGCCGCTGTTCATGGGCACGAGCCTCGTGCTGTGGTTCATCTACTGCGTCGTGGTGAGCATCTTCGCGGCGTACATCGCGGGGAGCGCGCTGCCGCCGGGAGCGAGCTATCTCGCGGTCTTCCGGTTCGCGGGAGCGACGGCGTTCATCGGCTACTCGCTCGCGCTGTGGCAGATGACGATCTGGTACAAGCGCGCGCTGAGCCACACCATCAAGGCGAACTTCGACGGGCTGATCTACGCGCTACTCACCGCCGGTACGTTCGGCTGGCTGTGGCCGCGTTGAGACGCTTCTCGACGGGCTCAACGCACGATCCAGCGCGCCCTCGAAATACGCCGCGCTGAGACCGGTCGACCAGTACAGCAGCGCCTCCGCGTTCGGCTGCGTCGTCTCGACGTCGGTCGAAAAGCGCCGCCCGTCGGTGGTGCGCTCGAACTCGAGCCATCCCTGCCATGTATCGGATGGACGGCTGCGGCCGTAGAGGTGAATGTTGTAGGTGACTCCGGAAGCGTCCTGCACCGTTTGTTCGAACTGCTGGAGAAGTTGGGTCACGCCTCATTCTTTTTGCAAGCGTGCCGCCAGCTATGATGCGCGCCGATGCCGGATTTCCTGCTCAGCTGGGGCGCGCCCGCCGACCGCCTGTATGACATCGCCATCCGCTTTACCGCCCCGGCGGACACGCCGCGGCTGCTGCTGCCGTCGTGGCGTCCGGGACGCTACCTGATCCAGAACTACGCCGCGAACGTGCGCGAGTGGGGCGGGTCGCACCGCGTGTGGAAGGACGGGAAGTCGTCGTGGCGCGTGGACGCGCGGGCAGGGGAGAGCGTGACCGTGACGTACCGCTACTACGCGGGCGTGCTCGACGCCGGCTCGAGCTTCCTCGACGACGACGAGGCGTACGTCAACGGCTCGAACCTGTTCATGATGGTCGAGGGACTGCGCGGGGAGGAGCATCGGCTCACCATCGCGGCGCCGGCGGAGTGGCGAATCGAGACGCAGCTCGGCGGGCGGGACGCCCGCCCTCCATTCGTCGCGCGCGATTACGACCATCTCATCGACTCGCCGGTCATCGCCGCGGCGGCGATGACGCGTCATTCCATCGTCGAGCAGAACGCCCGCATCCATCTCGTCTTCCGCGGCGACGAAGGCATCGACACGGAGCAGTACGTCGAACCGGTGCGCGTCATCGCGCGGACGCAGGCGGAGCTGTTCGGCGGGCTGCCGTTTCGCGAGTACCGCTCCCTCACCCACGTCCGCGAGAAATGGCACGGCGTGGAGCATGAGGACTCCTGTTCGATCCTCGCCAAACGCGCCGACCTTCTCGGCGCGCGCGCGGGCGACGAGGGCTACGACCATTTCCTCTCCATCGCCTCGCACGAGCTCTTTCACGCCTGGAACGTGAAGCGCATTCTGCCGGCGCGGTTCCATCCGTACGACTACTGGACCGAAACGCCGACGCGCCTCCTGTGGGCGATGGAAGGGATCACGTCGTACTACGGCGAGCTGACGCTGGTGCGCGGCGGACTCTGGTCCGAGGAGCGCTATCTCAAACACCTGCGCAAGGAGATCGAGACGCTCGAAGGCTTGCCGGCGCGGCTGCACCTCCCGCTCTCGCAGGCGAGCTTCGACGGGTGGCTGAGCGATCCGGCGCAGATGCACGATCACGCGAACGCGTGGTACTCGTTCTACACGAAGGGCGAGCTGGTCTCGATGCTGCTCGATCTCACGATCCGCCGCGCCACGAACGGCGCGCGCTCGCTGGACGACGTGATGCGCCTGCTGTGGGAGCAGCGGATCCTCGAGGAGGATGCGGTGGAGCGGACGGTCGCGCGGGTGGCGGAGGTGGGCGACTTCTTCGAGCGCTACGTCGACGGCGTCGAGCCGCTGCCGTATTCTGAGCTGCTCGGAGCGGCGGGCATCGCTTTCGCCGCCACGCCGCGCACCGCGCCGTCCCTCGGCGCGAAACTGAAGATGATCAACGGTCTGCTGACGATCGAGCACGTGATCCGCGGCGGCGCGGGGATGGCGGCGGGGCTGCTGCCGAACGACGAGCTGCTGTCGCTCGACGGGACGCGGACCGCGGATGAGGCGTCGCTCCAGACGGCGCTGCGCGGACTGCGCATCGGCGACTCGGCGGAGCTGCTCGCGTCGCGCGCGGGGGTGGTGAAGCGCCTGTCGCTGGAAGCGCGTCCCGACCCGCGGCCGGAGATCAGCCTGCGGATCGCACAGGCGAGCCCGCTGCGGACGCAGTGGCTGAGGAGAGGGGCATGACACAGCCGGTCGAGCTGACCGAGGACCGGATCCCGTTCGCGGGGATCGACGAGTCGATCCGCGAGCTCGTGGAGGTCTACGGAGGGGAGCTGAAAGCGTCGCGGGAGCGCGCCCACGACTTCACCCTCCCCCTGCGCCGCGGGGTCTCGAGCAGCGGGTCGGTGGAGTGCACCGTTTCCTGGGCACCCGACGACGAGCGTGAGGCGACGGTGACGCTGGTCTGCAACCGCGACGTCGACGCGCCGAAGATCCAGCGGATTCTGCTGCTGCTGGCGGGGGCGGTGGGGGCGGTGCTGTTCATGCTCTGGCCGTTTTTCCCGGGGCAGAAGGAGTATGGGACGGTGGCCTGGCTGGGTGGCGCGATCGCCATCGCGGTGTACGTGATGTCCCTGCGGCGATCGAGCGGCGGAATTGCATATGACTTTCTCCAGCGCCTTGCACGGCGCCAGCGGGAACGGGAATGATCATCGAAGCGGGGTTTTGGCTGGGGGTTGCGCGGCTGGCCGTTTTACTGCCGTTTCGGCTGCTCGCGCGGGGGTTGGAGTCGCAGAGTCTCCGAGTCTCCGAGTCTCCGAGTCGGGTTCGGGATGTGGCGGCGGCCATTGCTGCGGCTGCGCGTCTTCTGCCGTTCCGCTGCGAGTGTCTGGAGCGCTCGATCGCGGCGAAGCTGATGCTGCGGGTGCGGGGGATTCCGAACACGCTGTTCCTCGGCTTCGCGAGGCCCGCGGTCTCGCACGCGTGGCTGTGCAGCGGGGACGACGTCGTCACCGGGGGTGACGACGTCGTTCGCTACGCCGTGATCGCGACCTTCCGTGATGCGCTCATGGAAACCCGTCGGCGAAAATGAATTTCCTCACGCGGCCGTCTACTCGACTTTCCGCACCTCGATCACCGGGTGAAGCTCCCAGAGTCCCTGCACCATGCTCGGCTGACCGTCTCTTGAAATCCCGCGGCCGCCGCTAGCGTGGCAATCGCCGTGGTCGTCGTGCAGGCCGCCTTTGTCGAAGAAGATGAACCCCACGACCTGCACTTTGGGCGGGTTCTGGAAGATGTGGGTTTTGTCCAGCGGCTTCCCCGAGGCCGCGGCGTCGTCCTTCGCGAGCTGCCAGATCGCCTTGCGCGCATCGCAATACGGGCAGCCGGGCGGCACTTCCACGATGACGTGTTTGCTCGCGGTCCAATCCGGCGAGTCTGAAAGCTCGATGTGGAAATCACGGTCTCCGCCAAGGCCCAGAATTGTCTCGTAACGGACTGCGAGGACGAACGCCTGGAGAGTGACGACGCCCTTCTCGAGATCCATCACCGCCGCCTTCGGAACCTCCCTCGGCAGCCGTCCCTCCAGTTCGCAGCCCTTGTCGAAAAAAAACTGCACGCTTTTCGGAGCCTCGCGCGTGCCGATGACCTCGTACCTGTCGGAGACAGCGACCGTGGGCGAGCGCAGTTTCACGACCTTGCGCGCGCGGCCTCGGAATTTGAGCGAACAGTCGTCCGGCTCCTTCGCCATCGCCGTCGTTGCCAGAATCAGCCAGAGCACACACGCGATCCGTTTCATCGAGACCTCCTACTGCCAGATTCCGCCGATCGGCCGGGCGTCCTTTTGGTCGAGCGTTGCCGGCGGTGGTACGCGGAGAAGCGCGGCAATCGTCAGGAGCAGATCGAGGTGGTTGTACACGTCCGCATTCGTTCCCTGGCGGACGTGATCGCCCCAGATGACGGTGAAGATGCGGTTGCTCTTTGCGCTTCGCGTTTCGTCTTCGTCGAAGGTCAGGACGAACACGGTGTCCTTCGTGAACGCCGGCAGTGCGAGCAGCGGCGCAATGTTCGCCGTCAGCCATGCATTCGCATCCGCGAGCGTCGCCGGGCTGTGGCCGTCGTGTTTCAGGTTCGGGATGATGAGGGAAAAGTCGGGGAGCGACTGACCCTCGATATCCGCGCGAAGCGCTGCGACGGGATCGCTCGCTGAGTTCAACCTGACGATCTGCGAGCAGGTACCGTTCTGCACATCGGCGAAGCTGAGGAATGGCACGTGGCGGCGGACGTACAAACCGCTCTGCCGCACGAGGTTGCAGCGTCCGGCGAGCGGCGGATAGTCATCCGCGTATACGCGCCATCGTTTCTGGAGCGCGTTGCCGAGATGCTCGCGGTTCAGGGTCAGGGGACTGTTCGTGAGGGCGTTCTCCGTACTCCCGCTGATCATCGCGATGTAGTTCGGCTGACTCGGATGCGCGATGCCGAAGTACCTGAGGAATACCATCCCTTCCGCGGCGCGCGCTTTCATGAACGGCTGCCGCGCGGCGCAATCCGCGTTGCCGTTCTCGAGAATGATTACCACCACTCGCGCCACTCCGCTCGCCGAAAACGCCGGAACGCTGTTGCGCGGCACCGGCAGCGGAGTGAGCGTCGAGCAGGCGGCGATCAGCGCGGCGAACAGCAGGAGCGGCAGAGAACGAAGTCGCATGGTGGTCCTCATTCTGTAGGAGGACCACCAGCGACCGAATTCCCTACTGGTCGATGGATTGAACGACCCGGCCCGCCACGCCGATCGGGTCCAGGCCCAGTAGCCGGACGTCGACCTGCAGCTCGCCGTCCGCCGCGGGAAGGTCGAGCGTGAGCGTGTTCGTGCCCGGCTCGAGCCGGCGGACGCCCTCGCCCCACGCCAGCGCGGGACGCGAGCCGTCGGCGGCGCGCGCGCCGGCGACGATCACGTCGAAGCGATACGCGCCCGCCAGCACGACATCGGCGGTCGCGGTCACCCGGAGCGCGCCGTCGGTGCGCGTGACGCGAACCGAATCCCCGAGGAGACGCGCGGCGCCGCGCTCGGCGATCAGCTCTCCCCGGCCGGTGCGCGCGAAGCGCACGCCCGCGGCGGTCTCGCCGTCGGCTTCGAAGCGGGCCTGCCACGCGCCGGCGGTGCCGTCCGGCAGGTCCGCGAGCGTCGCGGCGTAGACGCCGTTGCCCTGATCGGCGAGCTCGATCGGCGCGCCGGCCGCGCTTCCCGGAGCGGCGAGACGCGCGGTGACCTTCGCGCCCGCGATCGGCGTGCCGCCGTCGCGAAGCTCGGCGTGCAGCGTCACCGGCTCGCCCGGCTGGCGCGAGAGCGGCGCGAGCCAGGTCTCCATCGTGATGCGGCTGTCCGGCTCCGCGGCCACGACCATGACGCCGGCCACGTCCGCCGGCACGTCGACGTCGAGGCGGTAATTCGCGGCCTGGGTCTGCATCACGTGCAGCACTTCGTGCGTGCCGGCCGGGAGGTCGATGCCGGCCTCCGCGGAGTCGAAGCGGAAGCGGCGTACGCCGCGCGCGACCGAGCCGATTTCGCCCTGCCGCAGCACGTCGCCGGTCGGCGTCGTCAGGCGCGCGCCGAGGGGACGGCGGGTGGGGGTGCTGGCCGCGGGGATCGTCCAGATGATCATCCCGCCGTCGCCGGCGGCGGGGAGGTCGAGCGACGACGCGCCGCGCGCCAGCGTGCGGACGAACATCCGCGACACGGCGGCGGGCGCGTGCTCGGCGGGCGCTTCGTAGCGCATCCCGGCTTCGAAGGTGCCGGTCAGGTCGGCGGCGAAGAGCGAGGCGGGGAGGAGGAGCGCGAGAGCAAGAATGTTTTTCATCGTTTCACCTCGCTCAGAAGTCGGTCGCCAGGGAGTCGCCGATCTTTTTGTAGTCGTTGCGACGGTTGTGGTGGTGGTTGGCGAGAGTGGTGAACCAGACCACGCCCACCGCCTGCGCGCTGTACTGCGACACCATCCCGTCGTCCTCGCCCGGCATGCCGGCGACGCCGGAGAGGGTCGCGAGTCTGTAGTCCTCGGAATGGAGGTAGTCGTTCCAGAGGCCCGTGCCGGCGATGTTGTAGATCGTCTTCGGCAGCGCCGGACGCCCCGAGGTGCCCTTGAGGTAGTACTGGTTGTAGTAGCTCATCGAGGAGGTGCTGCAGTTGCGCGTGGAGTCGTTGTTCTGGCCGACGAGGTCGATCAGCCAGCCGGTGAGCCACGATCCCGAGAGCGTGCCCGCCAGGTTCGCCGCCTCGGAGCCTTTGTTCGGCGGGGCGATGGAGTTGACCCAGCGGATGCGGTTGATGATCGGCTGGTAGCGCGAGTCGTAAGTCGGATTCGAGAGGATCCAGCGGATCACCACGCCGCCGAAGGAGTGCGTCTCGACCACGATGTCGTCGATGGCGTTCGCGTTCATCCAGCTGTAGATCTGCCCGGCGACCTGGTTGCCCGCCACCCACATGTACTGCGTGCCGTCGTAGGCGCAGATGAGGTAGGGGATGGTGAACCCCTTCGTGGTGGCGCGGATCATGTCCTCGCCCCAGTACGCCCGCGCGACGCTCGCCTGCGCGAGATCCGTCCCGCCCTTGCCGTGAATGAAGACCACCCCGGTCTTCGCCTGCGCAACTGCCGCACCGAGGATGAACAGGACCACCAGACCAATCGTTCGACGTTTCATGCGCTCCTCCACGGGAGCCCGCACACTTCAACGAGAGTGCCGAACGAGTTTTCAACGAGTTAGGCTGAATGAGGGTTCATTGTTGATCCGATTGGTGCATATACGCGGGTCAAAGTTGACGCGGAAGGGCGGAAATTGATCCGCGAGACACGTGCGCGCACGGCGGTAAGCCGCGCGTCGCGCAGGTAAGCCCGGTTTATGCGCACCGGCCAGGAAGTCAGAACGCAGAATGCAGAATTGAGAAGCCCGCCCGCCCATCAAGCAGCACTGCCGCACCCTATCAGTGCCGTCCCCGGGTGTGCTTCTCAATTCTGCATTCTGCATTCTGCATTCTGACTTCCTGGGCCGTGCTCCCAGAGCGTCGCGGCGTGAGCGCGCCTCAACAGCCGCAAGGTGTGCCTATAGCCGATCCGTGAGGATGGTCTTGGCAATCGTCGCCAGCTGCATATTGCTCGTCCCCTCATAGATCTGCCCCACCTTCGAGTCCCTCCAGTACTTCTCGACCGGGTACTCCTTCGTGTACCCGTTGCCGCCGTAGAGCTGGACGGCGAGGGAGGTGACCTTCTCGGCGACCTGGGAGGAGAAGAGCTTGGCCATGGCGGCTTCGCGGAGGAAGGGTTTGCCGGCGTCCTTGAGGCGGGCGGCGTTGTAGACCATGAGGCGGGCGGCTTCGAGGTCCGTCGCGGCCTGGGCGATCTGGAACTGGACGCCCTGGAACTCGGAGATGCGCTGGCCGAACTGGCGGCGCTCCTTCACGTAGGCGATGGCGTGCTCGAGGGCGCCGCGGGCGACCCCGATCATCTGGGCGCCGATGCCGATGCGGCCTTCGTTGAGGGTCTCGATGGCGATCTTGTAGCCCTTGCCGACCTCGCCGAGGACGTTCTCCTTCGGGACGCGGGCATCCTCGAGGATCAGCTCGCACGTCGACGACGCGCGGATGCCGGTCTTGTCCTCTTTCTTGCCGACCTGGAAGCCGGGGAAATCGCGCTCGATCAGGAACGCGGTGATGCCTTTGTACCCGGCGTCGGGGTTGGCGTTGGCGAAGACGATGAAGATGTCGGCCTCGGCGGCGTTGGTGATCCACAGTTTCTGCCCGTTGAGCACCCAGTGGTCGCCCTTGTCCTCGGCGCGGGTGGCCAAGGCGAAGGCGTCGGAGCCCGATCCGGCCTCGGAGAGCGCGTACGCGCCGACTTTCTCGGACGCCAGCAGGGTGAGGTACTTCGACTTCTGGTCGTCGTTGCCCCAGCGGATGATGGCGTTGTTGACCAGCGTGTTCTGGACGTCGACGAGGACGCCGCAGGAGGCGTCGACGTGCGACAGCTCCTCGACCACGAGCACGGCGTTGAAGAACGACGAACCGGCGCCGCCCCACCGGTCGTGCACCTCGATGCCCATGATGCCCAGCTCGAAGAAGCTGCGGATCAGGTCCGGCGACATCGCCGCGTCGTGATCCATCTGATGCACGAGCGGACGGATCTTCTCGATCGCGAAGTCGCGAACGCTCTGCTGGAACATCTGTTCTTCATCGGAAAGCACCGTGAGCGGGGCCCCGGCCTGGGCGTCGATTGTGTCTGTGGTCATGGCGGAATGAATCATATCTGAAGGGGCGCGGTTATGATCGGAAACGGGTTGCGCGGTTACGCGGTTGCGCGGTTACGCGGTGGGGCACCTTGAACCGCGCAACTGCGTAACCGCGCAACCGCTCCCGTAAACGGCCCCGGTGGCGGAATGGCAGACGCTGCGGACTTAAAATCCGCTGCCGCGAGAGCGGCGTGCCGGTTCGAGTCCGGCCCGGGGCACCATGATGGTCAAGGTGTTGACCGAGTGCACAACGTCCGTTACAGTGTGCATCAACGCTTCGGACCGCGCCCGCACGGAATCGGCTGGCACCCACGCGGAAATGCGCGCGGCCCACGGGAAGCGTTGATCAACGCCTTTTCGGCACGGGAGGGGGAGGAGATGGGCAACTGCGAGTACTGCGGATCCCCGTTTCCACGGACGCGGAAGACGCGCAAGTACTGCACGAACCGCTGTAAGACGAACGCCTGCCTGGACAAGAAACCGCGGCTCCGGGCGGCGGAAGTGGAAGCCCTGCACGACGTCCTGCACGCCGAGTTCGCCTCCGTCGACGCCATGCGCGAGCGCCTGCGCGCCATCCTTGCCCCCGACCTTCCGCCCATCCCGCTCGTCGAGGGCCGGGCCGCCATTCCGCGGCTGGACTGAACGTCCCATGACGGCCGCAAGTGGGATTGATTGCCGCGCACGGCCCAGGAACGCAGAACGCAGAACGCAGAATTGAGAATGAAGAAGCCCGGCCCTCGCGACGGCCGGATGGGGCCGGATTAGGCGGGTGTGCTTCTCAATTCTCAATTCTGCGTTCTGCGCTCTGCATTCCTGGCCGGTGCACGCCCATCGCGCCATGACCGCAGCGCGTTCCCCGCCAGCAAGCGTGCTCGTACCCCAAACAAAAAAAGGGCGCCGTTTTACGGGCGCCCTTCCGGGGTGGGAATGCTACGAAGTAGCCCCCTCAGGTGTATTGGAACATTCCATGCGAACTTTTGTACCTCCTCCCCCATGAATTTCCGGCGGTCCCGCAACTAGCGTCATGCTGCATGCCATGACCCACCACGCCGGCGTCGCGGACCGGATCGGCCGCTCCTACTCGCCCCGTGGCAGAGGGGAGGAGCGGGAACTCGATGTCGTTCGTTTCAAGGATCATGCGGCCAAATGCCGCACTCGATCGTAGTGATCAGGGAACACGGCATTCGCCGGGCTTTATTGCACCCGTGCCGCCCTCCCCGCGTTTGTGGCATGGTTAATAGAATACATTTTTTGTTCGAAATCGCAATCGAAAAATCACACATCATTCCGGTTTCAATCGCCGTGCCGCAGCACAAAACCGTGTGCTACACTTTTCGACCCCGGAGCCTATTTTTCGATGAAACGTTTCCTGCTCGTCACAGGTGTCTGTGTGCTGTTTTCCGCCAGCCTCAGCGGCGCCGTCGTCACCGGGAAAGTGATGTTCCTGACCAAGCGCGGGCAGAAGCCGGTCGTCAACGAGACGCTGGTCTGGCTCGAGCCGATGGGCCGGGCGCCGAAGCGTCCCGGCGCGACGTTCACCATGACCACCCGCAGCAAGGCGTTCCTCCCGCACGTCCTCGCCGTGCCCGCCGGCTCGACCGTCGCGTTTCCCAACGAAGACCCGATCGCCCACAACCTCTTCTCGCTCACTCCCGGCAACACCTTCGACCTCGGCCTCTACCGCCGCGGCGCCGGCAAGAACCAGAAGTTCGACACGCCCGGCGTGGTGAATGTTTACTGCAACGTGCATCCGAACATGTCGGCGGTGGTCCACGTGATGACCACGCCGTACTACGGCTTCGCCGACGTGAACGGGAACTACTCGTTCGATGTGCCGCAGGGCCGGTACCGCGTGATCGCGTGGAACGAGCAGGGCGGCAGCGTGGCCACGGACATCGAAGTGCAGCCGAACGGCGCGATCGCCGGCACAACGCAGCTCACGATCGACGGACGCAACTTCCGCTTCGTGCAGCACACCAACAAGTTCGGCCAGGGCTACAAGGCGCCGAAGGAGTACTGAGTGACCGCCCAGACGCTGGACAGAGTGACGCTGGTTGATCAGGAGCTGCCGAAGAAGCCGGAATACGTCGTCGAGAAGCCGCGCGTGCCGCTGGTCTGGAAGCTGTTCGGCCTCACCGCGCTGCTGATCCTGACCGTCGTCGGCCTCGCCGTCGGCATCACCATCCAGCGCGCCAACAAGGTCGCGAACGAGACCGTGACGGCGTCGATCAACGGCGCGGCGAAGCTGTTCCGCGCCTTCGAGGAGCAGCGCCTCGGGCGCCTCGAAGGCGTGACGAGCGTGCTCGGCTCCGACTCGAACATCTACGCCTACATCCAGAATGCGCTGTCTCCCGTCGAGACGGCGCCCGTTCCCGCCGATCCCAACGCCCCGCCTCCGCCGCCCGCGGCGATCGACTACAGCAGCATCAACGACACGCTGCTCGAGCAGCGCGACCGGCTGAAGACCGACGTCATGATGCTGCTCGACGATCAGGGCGTGCTCGTCGCGCGCACCGACAAGCCGATGGTCGCCTCCGGCTCGAAGGAAGACTTCTACGAGAAGGTGCCGCTGGTGCGGAAGATCGTCGACGACGCGGGTGTGCCGTATACCTCGGGGGTGCTGGTGCTGGACGGCAAGCCGTTCCACGCCGCCGTGGCTCCGATCGCGGCGGGCGCGCGAAGCGTCCGCATCGGCTATCTGATCAACGGCTACGCGATCGACGACAAGTTTGCCAACGCCATCGCCCTATCGACCAACGCCGGCGTCGTCTTCACCACGAAGGGCGGCGGCGACGCGACGATCCGCTCGTCCAACGCGCCGAGCATCAAGCCGCGCCAGATGGGCGACGCCAAGACCGGCCGCGTTACCGTCGACCAGAGCCGCTACATCCTCACCACCGAGCCGCTGCTCTCCGGGAAGGACATCGTCGGCTCCGCGGTCTTTCTCCGCTCCCTCGACCGCGAGCTCGCGCCGTTCCGCGAGATCGAGAACGCGCTCCTCATCGGCGGCGGCGCCGCGCTGCTGCTGGCGTTCCTGATGTCGTGGCTGATCGCGAAGCGGGTGACGCGTCCGATCGAGCAGCTCGCCGGAATCGCGCAGGCCGTGACCGCGGGCGACTACAGCGTCAGCCCCGACGTGAAGCGCAACGACGAGGTCGGGATCCTCGGCCGCTCGTTCGGCAAGATGATCAACTCCCTGCGCGACAAGGCGGAGCTCGAGGAGCTGTACGAGCAGATGGCCGAGAAATCGGCGGAAACGCCCGTCGCCGCGCGCGCGCTCGAGCCGGCGATGCTGGAAGAGGGAACGATCCTCGTCACCGACCTGCGCGGGCTGCCGCCGACGGTGGGGGAGGGCGACGCTTCCGTCGTCATCGGCATCGTCGAGCGCGCGATGCGCACGCAGCAGTCGGAGGTCGCGCGCCAGGACGGACAGGTGCGCGAGATCAACGGGCACCGCCTGGTCTCGGTCTTCCACGGCGAGCGCGGGATCATCCACGCGATCCGCGCCGCGCGCGCAATCAATGAAGAGCTCGCGTCGTCCATTGGCGGCGCGCCGATGTCGATCGGCGTCGGCATCGCCACGGGCGAATTCGTGAGCGGCTCGGTGTCGCTCGAGAACAACACCGGCGGCAACGCGATCGTCGGCAACGCGCCGCTGCTGGCGCTGCTCTTCGCGTGGCACGCTCCGAACGGCTACGCCTACGTGTCGTATGAGAGCGCGCAGGCCGCCGGCACCGAGGTACTGACCTCGGCGACGCGCGAGGAAGTGAAACTGAAATGGCTCCCGCAGCCGCTGCCCGTCGCGGCGCTGCCGCTGATGAGCATGACCACCGGGATGATGCGGTCGATCGGCATGAACACGCAGTCCGAGGCCACCCTGCGGATGGACACGGCCGCCGGCGTCACCGCCCCCGCCGCCGCGCACGCCGACCTCGCCCTCGGCCACCTGTTCGCGACGCGCTACCGCATCGAACAGATCCTCGGCCGCGGCGGCATAGGCGTGGTCTACAAGGCCACGGACACGCAGCTCGACGAGACCGTCGCGATCAAGACGCTGCCCGGCGACGTCATGAGCCGCTCGCCGGAAGATCTCGAGCGCTTCAAGCGCGAGATCCGCCTCGCGCGCAAGATCACGCATCGCAACGTGCTGCGGACCTACGACTACGGCGAGGCCGAGGGCGTGTACTTCATCAGCATGGAATTCGTGCGCGGCTACACGCTCGCCGAGCTCCTCGACGAAGCGCCGAACCGCCAGATGCCCGCGCGTGCCAGCGTCGGACTCACGCGCCAGATCTGCCGCGGCCTGCAGGCCGCGCACGAGCAGGGGATCATCCATCGCGACATCAAGCCGCAGAACGTGCTGATCGACGCGAAGGGCGAGGTGAAGCTGATGGACTTCGGCATCGCGCGCATGGCCGAGGCCGACGCCGCGGCGATGACCCAGCAGGGCCTGATCGTCGGCACGCCGCACTACATGAGCCCCGAGCAGGTCCGCGGCGGCCAACTCGACGCCCGCAGCGACGTCTATTCGATGGGCGTGCTGATGTACGAGATGCTCGTCGGCCGCCGCCCGTTCGAGTCGTCCTCGCTGACCGGCGTTCTCACCGCGCACATCACCGAGAAGGCCAAGCCGCCGATCGACCTCCGCGCCGACATCGGCCGCGAGGTGAACGCGATCGTGATGAAGTGCCTGGCCAAGGACCCGAAGGAGCGCTACGCCGACGCCGGCGAGCTGCTCGGGGATCTCGAGGGATACAGGAGTGCGGCGGCATAGCGGGAGCCCGCCCGTCAGGAATTTCGTTCGCGTCTCAAGCTATCTGTTAAAGTCAAATCACCCGGCGCGAGCCGGAATCCAAACAGCCCAGGTTCACCATCGACCCGCCCGGGAGCGTGAGTGTGTGTGTAGCCGTTGCGTCGCGATGGTTTGCGCAGGAGAGCCATGCATTCACGCAGTCGCCTCACAGTCGTCCCTGACGTCCTTTTCCGCTCGGCGGCCCGGAGTCTGGCCGGAGGAATCATGAAAAACGTTGCCTTCGTGGTGGCAGTCGCGCTGTGGGCGGGACTGATCGGTGGCGAGGCGCAAGCCCAGACCCTCGGCGACTATCGCACGGCCGCGACGGGCAACTGGAATTCGCTCGCCACGTGGGAAAGGTTCGACGGCTCGACCTGGGTTGCTGCCGCGGTCACCCCGACCAGTGCTGACGGGGTGATCACGATCCGGTCGCCCCACACGGTCACGATCTCGGCAAGCGGGTTGAGCTACGACCAGGTGGTCGTCGACGCGGGCGCGCAGGTGACGGTGGCGCCGACGATCACGTCGACGCTCGCAAACGGAGCGGGGACCGACCTCACGATCAACGGAACGTGGCTGCACAGCGGCGGGACGTGGACGGTGACGGGAACATCATGGTTGGTCGGAGCAGGTGGGACTTACATTCACAACACCACCTCCGCGATCGCTGCGCCTCTGGCGCAGGCGACCTTCAACGCCGCGAGTACCTTCATTTATCGAGGCAGCTCGACGCTTACGCCGGCGGTCTCGACTTCAGGCAGGACCTACGGGAATCTCTCGTTCGAAAGCACCGCGGGCAGTTGGAACGCAGGTCCGAACGGCGCGGGCACTCTCACGATCAACGGCAACTTCACGATCGGGTCCGGTGTCAACATCACGACTACGCAAACCGGCGCGATGACCTTTGCCGGCAATTTCACCAACAACGGCACGCTCACCAACAGCACGGGCACCCAGATCTACACGTTCACCGGGTCGGGAAAAACGATCGGTGGAACGGGCGCGATTTCGTTCGAGACGTTCAACGTCAACAGCGGCGCATCCGTCACAACGGCCAGCCCCGTCACACAAGCCGCGACGTTCACCGGAACGATCACCGGCACCCTTGCCGCTGGCGCCGCGTTTACGAACAGCGGCACCATGAACGTGAACGGCACGTTCCAGGTGAACGAGGGTGGATCAGCGGCCGGAACCGCGTTTGTTTATGGCGGAAGTTCGACGCTGATCTATGCCGGTACGTCTTCACAGACGTCGACGAACGTCGAATTTCCACCGAGCAGCGGCCCGCAAAACGTGACGATCAACAACGGCGGCGGAGTCACGCTTCACGCCGATCGCACCGTCGATGGCACGTTCGCACTGACCAGCGGAAATCTCACGACGAACGCGAACACGCTGACGCTGGGAAGCGGGGCCGTTGTGACCGGCGGCACGAGCTCGAGCTATGTCATCGGGAATCTCAAGCGAACCTTCGCTGCCACGGGGAGCAAGACGTTTGCGGTCGGAACCGCCAACGGCTTCTCGCCGTTCACGGCCAACGTCACCGCCGGCACGTTCCCCGCCGACATCACCGCCTCGGCGGTGCAGAGCGCGCAGCCGAACATGCCTGCCGGCACCTCGATCCTGCGCTACTGGCCGCTGACCGCCACCAACGTCACGAGCGCGAACCTGACGTTCGAGTACCTCAACGGCGACGTGCAGGGGAACGAATCGATTTACAAGGTCTACCGCGTCAGCGGCGGCATTCCGTTCGCCTTCCCCGGCAGCAACGTCGACGCCGGAACGAATACCGCGACGGTGAGCGGCATCACCAGCTTCTCCGACTGGACGGTCGGCGAGTTCGGCGATGTGACGCCGCCCGCCGTGACCAGCGTCAACCTCCCGCCGAACGACACGTACGTCGCCGGCGAGAACCTCAACTTCACCGTGAACTTCACGGAGCCGGTGAACGTCACCGGCACGCCGCGCATCCCGATCACGCTCACCAGCGGGACCGTCTACGCGAACTACCTCTCCGGCAGCGGAACGTCGGCGCTCGTCTTCCGCTACACCGTCGCCCCGGGTGACCTCGACGCCGACGGGATCTCCCTCGGCTCGCTCGACCCCAACGGCGGCGCGATCAGGGACGCTGCCGGCAACGACGCGAATCCGGCGCTCAACGGCGTCGGCAGCACGGCCGGCATCCTCGTCGACGCCGTCGCGCCGAGCGTGAGCTCATCGACCGTTCCGGCGAACGACACGTATGTCGCCGGCGAGAATCTCGATTTCAGCGTCACGTATGATGAAGCCGTCAGCGTGACCGGCGCACCGTCGGTCGCCGTCACGCTCGACACCGGCGGCATCGTGCAGGCGGTCTGGAACGCCGGCGCTTCGACGTCGACGACGCTCGTCTTCCGCTACCCCGTCGTCGCGGGCAACCTCGACACGAACGGTGTCTCCGTCGCGTCGTCGATCGCATTGAACGGCGGCTCGATCCAGGATGCCGCCGGCAACAACGCCGCGACCTCGGTCACCTTCGCCTCGACGGCCGGCGTGCTCGTCGACGCCGTCGATCCGACAGTGTCGTCGATCGTCCGCGCTGGCAGCGCGAACACGAACGCGGTCTCGCTCGACTTCACGGTCGAATTCTCCGAGAACGTCACGAACGTGACCACCGCGGCGTTCGAGTTGTTCACGACCGGCACCGCGGCCGGCACGATCTCGAACGTCGTCGCGGTCGACGGCAACACGTACACCGTCACCGTGAGCCCGGCGACCGGCGAAGGCACGCTGCGCCTCGACGTGAAGAGCTCCGGCACCGGCATCACCGATGTTGCCGGCAATCCGCTCAGCGGCGGCTTCACCGGCGGCGAGGCGTATACGCTCGACCATGTCGCGCCCGCGGTCACGTCCGTCGACGTGCCGTCGAATGGAACGTACACCGTCGGACAGAACCTCGACTTCACCGTGCACTTCGATGAGAACGTGACCGTCGCGGGCACTCCGCGCATCGCGATCACCGAGGCCAGTGGGACGGTGTATGCGGCGTACCAGTCGGGGAGCGGCACGAACGCGCTGCTCTTCCGCAACACCGTCGTCACGGGGAACAGCGATCCGGACGGTATCACGCTCGCCGGCTCGATTGACCTGAACGGCGGCACGATCCGCGACGCGGCGACAAATGACGCGAACGCGACCCTCAACTCCGTCGGCAGCACGGCCGGAGTGCTCGTCGACGCGAACGCACCGAGCGTCGTCTCCGTCACGCGCGTCAACGCGGCGACGACGAACCTCGCGTCGGTGCAATACACGGTCACGTTCTCGCAGAGCGTCACCGGCGTCGACGCGACGGACTTCTCGTTCACGCTCGCCGGCGTCACCGGCGCGAGCGTCACCGGCGTCACGCCGGCCACCGGCGACACCTACACCGTGACGGTGAACACCGGCAGCGGCGACGGCACGCTGCGCCTGAATGTCGATGCCAACGGCTCGATCCAGAACGGCACGAACATTCCGCTCAGTGCGGCCTTCACGGGCGGTGAGGTCTACACGATCGACAAGACCGCGCCCGCGGTGCAGTCGATCACCCGCGTCGGCGCGGCGACGACCAACGCCGCGAGCGTGCAGTTCAGCGTCGCGTTCACCGAGGGCGTGTCGAATGTCGACACGGCCGACTTCACGGTCACGCTCGCCGGCGTCACCGGCGCCAGCGTCACCGGCGTCAGCGGCAGCGGCCCCTACACCGTCACCGTCAACACCGGCAGCGGGGACGGCACCATCCGTCTCGACGTCGTCGCGGCAGGCGCGACGATCAGCGATGCGGTCGGCAACGCGCTCACCGCGAACTTCAACACCGGCGACGTCGTCACCATCGACAAGACCGCACCGACCGTCCAGTCGATCAATCGCGCGGACGCCGATCCGACCAGCGCCGCGAGCGTCGGATTCAACGTCACGTTCAGCGAGGCCGTGAGCAACGTCAACGCGGCCGACTTCGCGCTCGCCTCGAGCGGCGTGAGCTCGCCGTCGATCACGAACGTCACCGGCAGCGGTCCGTACGTCGTGACGGTCGGCACCGGCACCGGCAGCGGCACGATCGGCCTGAATCTCGTCGACGACGATTCGATCGTCGACGCCGTGGGCAACAAGCTCGGCGGAACCGGCAACGGAAACGGCAACTTCACCGGCCAGGTTTACACCGTCACCAGGACGCCGTTCGCGCCGGCGAACCTCGCCGCGACGAGCGGTCTCAACGCGCACGTCCCGCTGACGTGGGACGCGGCGAACGGCGCGGCGACGTACAACGTCAAGCGCTCGCCGGTGAACAACACCAGCTATACGACCATCGCCACCGGCGTCGCGGCCACGAATTACGACGACCTCACCGCCGTCAACGGCACGACGTACTTTTACAAAGTCAGCGCTACGAACGGGCAGGGCGAAGGTCCCGACTCGAACGAAGTCAGCGCCACGCCGGCCGCGCCGCTCGCGGCTCCGTCGCCGGTGTCGGTCGCCGTCGGCGACGCAAAGGTCTTCCTCTCCTGGCCGGCCGTTCCCGGCGCGACGACGTACAACGTGAAGCGCGGGACGACGAGCGGCACCCATCCCGTCGTCACGAACACGGCATCGCCGTCGTTCACCGACAGCACGGTGACGAACGGAACGACGTACTTCTATGTCGTCACGTCCGTCGGCGCCGGTGAAAGTGTGCCGTCGGCCGAAGTCGCCGCCACACCCAACACGCCGTCGGTTCTGGGCATCGTCGTGAGTCAGGTCTATGGCGGTGGCGGCAACTCGGGCGCGACGCTCCGCTATGACTTCGTCGAGCTCTACAACCGCGGCACGCAGACCGTCTCGCTCAGTGGCTGGTTCGTTCACTACACCTCGGCCGCCTCGGGCACGTGGACCGCGACGAACTCGCCGACCGCACTCTCCGGCACCATCGCGCCGGGACGCTACTACCTCGTGCAGGAAGCGTCGGGTGCGAACACCGCGGCCGCGAATCTGCCCACGCCCGACGCCGTCGGCAACATCGCCATGGGCGCGACCGGCGGCCGGGTCGCTCTCGTCGGCTCCGCGGCGGCGCTTTCCGGCTGCCCGACCGGTACGCACATCGCCGACTTCGTCGGGTACGGGAGCGCCGCGACCTGCTTCGAAGGTTCCGGCCCGACCGGCACGACCGCGAACACCAGCTCCGTGGTCCGCGCGAACGGCGGCTGCACCGATACGAACAACAACAGCGCCGACTTCACGGTCGTCTCGCAGCCGCTGACGGTGCGCAACAGCTCGACGCCGACGAATACCTGCGGCGCGCCGAACAACCCGCCGAACATCACTACGCCGGCGGACCCGA
>Ga0134123_10000137_pt1 | contig 45923 bp, 23 predicted proteins | sample KB303_FD_96460 | JGI IMG/M metagenome (GOLD analysis project Ga0134123, IMG submission 96460) | Terrestrial soil microbial communities without Nitrogen fertilizer from Kellogg Biological Station, Michigan, USA - KB3-0-3 | ecosystem: Environmental > Terrestrial > Soil > Unclassified ...
TCGTTGAAGCTGCAGGTAAAATTGAAGCACCCTTGAGAGTAAGCGTGTTAAGCTGTCCTGATGCTCCGCCAATATTATAAGTTCCTGAAGTCAGCGTAAGCTGGTTTGTGACAGTAACATTTTGTGTAGTTCCGGCAGCATTGGCTTGTGTTACACCTGCAGCATTATCAATTGCCAGGTTATTACATGTTGTCAATCCCGTTCCTGATACCTGCGCAAGTGAACCGTTGTAAATATAATTTGCCGTTGTCCCGTAAGAGCGCGTTCCGGTAACCTGTATGCTTCCCACTGCTCCTGTTCCTGTTGTGATTCCACCTGCATCACCGATTCCTAAGGTCGCATTAGTGGAACTTGTCAGTGTAAAGTTTCCTGCACCTGTAACTAAATTCGATCCGGTAAATAGTGTTCCGTTTGAAACTGTAAAAGTGCGTGAAGCAGAAATCCCAATATTATTATTCAGGGTCAGAGATGCATTTGCAGTATTGACATTGAAGTTGTAGCCTGTAGTAGTAAAAGTTCCTGCTGATTGGGTAAATGTTTTATTGGCTCCTGTAAAATTAAATGTGCTTACCCCGGTACTGACATTGTCAAATGTTCCTCCAGTTTGAGAAAAGTTTCCTCCGAGATTAATTGTGCTTCCTGTTGTACTGGATGTACCGCTGAATCTTCCTGTTCCTGATATCAGTAAATTCCCTGTTATCGTCAATGTAGGAGAACCGGTGCTGCTCGTGAGACTTAAGGTCCCGCCCTGCATGTCAAGATTTCCTCCAACGGTAATTGTGGAGCTGCTTGATGAAACAAGCCTTAACTCAAAAGTACCGGTATTGATAATTGTAAAGTTTCCATTAATTGTCAGCAGGGAACTCACCGCATTCACCGAGCCGGTCGAGAGAGCACAGTTGAAAATAAAGTTTCCAAAGCTTTGACTTCCGGCTGCCAGGGATGTTGCAGTCGTAAATCCATTTACATTACAAGTTGAAGTTACATTCCATCCGAAAACGGGAAGCGTAGTCTGGTTAGAGGAATGGTTATATAACGATCCCGCAGCCATAAGAAAATTCGTTGAGGTTGATGTGAACGTTCCGCCATTATTTGTTACGGTTCCTGTAACTGTGGTGATTGCATTGGTTGCCGTATATGCATTGGTTAAAGCCGTATTAGGATTTATAATAAATGTTCCGGCAACAGAAGCAGTTTGAGTTCCTGCCGCAAAAGCAAGAGATAAAACACTGGTGCCGGTAGAGCTTAATTGTAAAGTAGAGCCCGACTGTACGTCAAGATTTAATCCTGTTGACAAACCACCAAAAGTCAGCACCTGGCCGGCTGCGGCTGAGGACAAACTTATATTAGTATTTCCACTCACAACAATTCTCCCGATCGTTTGTGTCGGAACATTAATAGCGGTGCTTGATCCGCCATTGCTGAACTGCAAAATATCATTGTTTGCCAGAGTCGTTCTGTTCGGAGTCCAGTTTGCTGCAATGGTATAATCGGCACTGCCGGTTGTTGCATTCCACGTATAAGTTGTTGAGGCTTCCTGTCTTGAAGAAAAAACATTTCCGCCAAGAGTTCCGGTTGTTTCCGTCAGTCCTGCCTGTGTTGCTGTAGTAGCAGAAGATACCGTTCCATACTGAGTCCATGTGGAACCATTGTACCTGTTCAGGTAAGTCAGTGTTGCAGTACCAACCACATCACTCGCTGCAAAAGTGAATACAGGTGTGTAAGTATACGTACCGCCTGCGCTTTCAGTAAATGTCCAATAGCGGTTAATGTAATTAGTAATCGCACCGTTGTTAGGAGGCGTTCCTGCTGTAACGTTTACGCCAACTGTTCTGATAGTTGAGTTAGCAGTGAAGTTTAAAGAAACCGGGGAGTAAACAGGAGTTCCTGTTGTAGTTCCAACCGTCAGGGTATAAGCTGCGGTTACCCCTGTTTGAAAAACCTTTTTCAATTGTCCCGTTCCAAGACCTGCATCCGCTACAATCATATTGCTCACACTTGGAGAGCCACCTATTGCAGCAGTGAATGTCAGCGTAAGATCATTATTTCCGAGGAACAATCGTCCATTGGTTAAGTTCAGCCCGGTGCTGCATGTAACGCTGCTATTGAGGTTAACACCATTTGTCGGGTTTGTAATTGTAAGCGTATTGATGGTTGCGGGTAACTCACTGCCTGAATTAATTGTGGCAGTTGCTACTGCATTACCATACGTTACGTTATAAGTAACGCCTGTAAGATTAAATGCAGGAGTTGCATCGAGCGAACCATTTATTTTAGTAGTTGTAAGGGTAACAGCCGTTCCTGTACCGAGGGTTAAATTGGCTGAACCGTTAACCGTACCATTAAAAAGATTGAGTGCAGTTTTTATAACAGTTGCAGTTCCGATTGTCACACTTGAAGAAGCGCCTGTACGATTCAAAGTAAATGTTGGAATTACATTATTCGGAGATGCAGCCATATTTATAGTTCCTGCACTTCCTCCGCCTGTACCATTTATTATCAGGGACCCGGTGTTCGCTACTGCGGAAGAAAACAAACCGCTTCCTGTAACATCCCCATTGAGCGTTAGAGTGAGGTTATTTAATAACATCGTCCCCGCTGTCATTGTCAAAGTTCCTGAAATGGCAGTATTGCCACTTACTAAAGTGGCTCCCTGTGTTGCATCATTCAATTCAAGATTTGAGAAGCCGGCTGTGGCACCTCCACCGTTAATTTGGTGAGGTGCGCTTCCTCCTGTCAGTATTACTCTTCCGCTGCCTGAAACTGAAGAAGTCGTAGCGGTAACAAGTGCGTTTCCGTTCACCGTAACATTATTATTTCCAATGTTCAGGGTAGTTGACCCACTCACTGTAAGTGATCCGGTAACAAGAAGGTTACCCAGGATAGTCTTAGATTGTACAGTTGTAGAAGTTAAAGTAAGGTTTCCGTAACTGGAAGGAACCAGTGAAACATCCTGCGCTGCATTTGCATTATACGTAACAGTACTTGTTGACGCAAGTGAAATGTTTGCCGTGACAAAATTTGTGGGGAAAGTGGTGTTATTTGTATTTGTTGTTCCGATTGTCAATGCCCCCGTTCCCTGTAACGCGAGCAAACCTGCTGCATTACCGTTAATCTGAAAACCCGCATCGGCAAGAGTGGTGGTTGTTCCGACAGTAAGATTATTGTTTACAGTAATCGAAGCAGCGATTGTTTTTGTAGAACCATTAATAATAGAAAGATTTTCATAAGGCTCAATTGCAGAAACCGTTTGTACACCGGTTGAACCATAAGTAATGGTGCTGTTAGGTTGAAATGTAATATTCGCTGCAGTAAAAGCGGCTGGAAGAATAACAGCAGTTGCTCCATTTCCCAGTTGCCATGTTGCACCTGTTGCAATATTCACCAATCCTGTTGCTGTACCGGTAATCTGTGCGGCATTAATTAAAGTACCATTTGTTACTGTAAGGTTACCGTTTACAGTCAATGCGGAGTTTGTAGTAACCGTACCGCCACTTGTTTTATTAACGGTGAAGTGCCGGAGGTTCCCGGAAATTGCATTGAGAGAAACTGAAACTGTTCCGTCAAGAGTAAGATCAGATGTAGTACCTCCGCTAAAAGTTCCTGTTGTGGTTATAGTCCCGGAAACAGTTAAGACGTTTGCACCAATTGCAAATGTTGATAACGAACCAATTGTGAGACTTCCCTGGATTACCGTTGTGCCCTGGATTGTTTTCACCCCGGTGTTTGCAGTTGCAAAGTTTCCATAAGTGAGAGCAGGAATATTCTGCGTAGCAACTGCATTAAAATTCACAGTGCTCGCAGTGGCATGGAATAAATTCGTCTGGAAAGCAGGAAAGGGATTGGTAGTTGTATTTGTAAGAGTAAGTGCTGTGACTGTAGCCGTGCTTAAGTCAAGTGTTCCTGTTCCTGCACCGGGACCAGTAAGTAAAAATGTCCCGTCTGCAAGCGTACCTCCAGTAACGGTAAGATTATTATTTACATTTGTTGCTGCACCGAGTGTTCCGGTCTGGCCGGTTTTTGCAATAGTAAGGTTGTAGTAAGAAGTTCCTTTAATTGTCTGTGCCCCGGTAGTGAGATTGTAAACAACGGTATTAGGAGTATTTGCTGTGCAATTAAGCCCGGTAATAGCAGAAGTTCCTGTAAGCGTAAGTGTCGTGTTTGATCCCATTGTCAACGTTCCTGCGCCTGCAAGAGCGGTAGCAACAGTGAGAGAGGAAATATTATTTGTATAAGTTCCGGTTACTGTCAGGCTGGGAATGGACAGCGAAGCGTTAGTTCCGCTTAAAGTTTTCGCAGTTCCTGCCAACGTGTATACCCCGGTTCCCACGGTAAATGTACCGTCATTTTGTAAGTTACCATTGATGGTAACTGCGGCATTACTTGAATTGTTAAATGTACCGGTTGAGCTGATTGTAAGATCCGCAAAAGTTTTCAGGCCTGTTGGAGAACTTGTGGCAAGTGTGCTGTTGATAGTCATTGCTCCGCTTACTGTGACAGCTACTGCCCCGATAGTCAACGTTCCATTATTAACATTTAAAGTTCCTCCAAAATTGGTTGTGCCTGCGCTGATAGTGGCTGTTCCTGTTTGTCCCGTATTTGCCCAGGTGAAGTTTCCATACGTCTGCGCGGGAATAGTGGGCTGGGTAGCGATCATACCTGATACGGTAATAGTAGAGGAAGCATTCCATCCTGCCGTAGGAATGGCCGCACCATTTGCAGTATGATTATAGTTGGATCCGGAAGCAAAAACAAGTGACGTTGCCGAGCCTGTAATAGTTCCACCCGAATTAATGATAGTCCCCGTACTGCTTACCGTTACAATGGTGGTTGTAACGTTATTCGGGTTAAAAGTATTTCCACTGCTTACATTCAATGTTCCGGAAATATCACCCAATTGAGAAGCTGTTGTAGCATATAACAGAGTAAAAGTGCTTACACTCCCTAACACCAGTGTTGATCCCGATGTCACCTGCAGATTGTTGGTGGCCGTTGGACCATTGATTGAAAGAGTTATGGCTGGTGACGACTGCAAAGTAATATTGGAATTATTCGTTACCAATAATTTTCCAATCGTTTGTGTTGGAACAGCTGTGACAGTATACGTTGCACCATCATTAAACTGCATCACATCGTTTGCAGCGGGAGTGGTCCGCGTGGGGATCCAGTTGGTGCTCACTGCCCAGCTTCCGCCTGTTGCTCCTATCCAGGTGTAAGTTGTTTGCCCAAAGGTTTTTCCGGCAAGCAATAAAAAAATGAATACAGCAAAGAAAATTTCTTTAACATATTTTTTACCCGGTAACCGGTTGACATTGTTTTGTATTTTGCCTGATTGATTTGCTTTTTTTTCTGAGTACATGATGGACATTGGACTGTTGTTTAATTTATAAATTGTTTTGATTTTGATTTTTGCAAGAGACAATACCCTGCCTCGCGAAGAATGATTTTCATCCGCGAAAACATAAGAATAGTGTCTCAAAATGTGAGGGCGTATTCAATATGGGACAATAAATGGCGTAAGAACGCAATAAACCTTAGGAGATGGTTATTTTTTAAAATTTGTTTTTGCGAAGATAACTTTTTTTCATCTCATAAACAAAAAAAGTGAAGAAAATTGCCGGATAATGTCAGGTTGGTAATGCCCTGTATTTCATTAAAGGGAAAAGCATAACCCGGATGCTTATATTTAACTAATGCCGTTCCTTCCTCTATTTGTTGTTCTTAAATTATTCCGTTTTAACGCATTTAAAAATTCTAGTCTCATTCCCATCATTTACTGACACAAAATACATCCCGTTGATTAAACGGTTGGTTTCAATTTCAAAAGAATTTATTCCCTGCGATAATGAAAATATTTTTTTCACGATACTTTTTTCAGAGAGTTCATAAATCTTAACTACACATGTTTTGCCTGGCTTACCGCTTACGCTCACATTAAGATGATTTGAAAAATGAGACGGATAAACAGAAAATATTTCAGAATTATTTTTTTCAATCGTTTCATTTCCGCTGATAATGACAGGTTCACACAAAGTAAAAATACCGGTTAAATATCTTGACCTGGCTGGAATATTCTGCCCGGTAACAGGATTAGGAGTCCCTATATCAGGAAATGGCTCCGGTATATTCCAGAACGCAGGCGCAGATGTATAATAATAAGAAGTATCATCCAGCAAATTAGTTCCGGAAGGGAATATCGCTGATTGTATCTGCACATAATTACCATGAGTAAAATTGGAAGTTCCTGTGAGAGCATAATTTCCCTGGAATGGCCCGGTCCCTGTGAGATCATTTCCCACAAAATTCTGCTCATCGGTATCAACCGTTCCTGAAGTCATCACAATGCCGTAGAGTTCAATCCTGTTGCGGAAAAAAGTGTTGAACGGTCCTGATGGCCCCCAGGCCTGGTCTATGAACAGGTTCTGGCAGATATTGCCTTCAAACAGGTTCGCAAAAGGATAATGCCCGTGAAGGATAAGATCGCCACTTGCATCAGGGACCGGCTCTGAACGGTTGGGTTCAAAGGAATAATTATACATAAACGCATTACCGTTAGCCCCCTGCTTTATCATCATGGAATGGCGCAGATGACGGAAAATATTATTTTCTATTTTCGTTTCACCAGTGTGAACAGCAAGCCCTGCTCCATATCCGTGTGTACTGCTTCCGTCATACTGGTAGGCGTGATGAAAATAGCATCCTGTTATTTCCAGCGATGTGCTTACTTCAGCCCAAACATGTGCACCAATGGCATGATCGCTTTCCACACCACGCATCCTGCAATTAGCTGCATAATTAAAATAGATTCCGTAATTCAGGTTTGCAGTTGCGCTGTCAGTCCTTGTTATTTTAAAACATTCCAATCCTGCATTTACACGCGGAATTATTTTTGTGATTTGCACATTCAGAGATGAATCGAAGTCTATACGAAGAGGATGAAGAAGAAATAAAGTATCTCCTGCCACAGAATCAACCTGTACTACCTGCCCTACCGAATAAGCTGCCCATGATGCAGGATTTGTGTCCCATGAACCGTTATTCTCATGAAGATCTGCATAATCACTAGGAGCAAATGCGCCTGCATTGGTAACTGTCAGCTTATAAGAACCTTTTGCATATCCCCGGGTAACAGGCATAAAAGAAAGGGTTTGTCCCTGCCATAAATTGATGCAGTTACCCATAGCTCCTCCGAGGTCAAACGTTAAGGTGGTTGCATCAGCACCAGCTCCTTTCAGTGTTACGCTGTCAGGAATGCTCAGAGTGGAACCAATCAAATAATTGCCGGGAGGAAAATAAACAATGCCGCTGTTTCCGTTAAGGGAATTTATTGCATTTACTACTGCAGAGTAGTCATTTGTTGTCCCGTTACCTGCAGCGCCAAAGCTCATCACATTGGCAACATTTGAGGTATCAAGGTAAAAAGCCTGGTTCCCTGCATAGCTCCAGTCTGTCCGCAAAGAATCAGGAATTATTTGTGCAATTATTTTTGAAGTTAGAAATTGAAGCATTATTAAAATGCAGAGTTTTATTTTTTGCATGTTAAAGCGGGGTTAAGGGTTTTAAAAATGATCAGGCAGGGTAAAGATATAAGTAAATGTTGAGAAAACAAATTAACCCTGCCTTGTTGTAATTATCTCAAAAAAATATTGGTTAAGATCGGCTAATGATTTCTTAATTTTGTGTAAATAAAAGAATACAACAATGAAGCGAAGACAATTCATTAAAGGCTCTGCTATTATAGGAGCCACTGCCGTGTCACCGGTTTTTTTGAAAGAAGCATCCGGAATGGTTGAAACATCTTCCGGCAGGCAGGTTTACCGTGTGCTGACAGCTGATAAAACCCTGGTGGGCACATTGCCTGTGCTGCGCGCATTTGCCGGTGACCATAATGATTATGTTTCACCGTATGTTTTTTTTGATGAGTTTGGGCCTGTAAAAGTTAATGCGAAAGACAAACCTTTACGTGTTGACGCACATCCACATGCAGGAATAATTCCGACTACCTATTTTCTTGCCGGCAACGGTCATCACAAGGACAGCCTCAACTATGATTTTCAAATCGGCAAAGGCGACTTTATGATGTTCACTTCCGGCAGAGGCGCGATTCACATGGAAGAAACCGGGAAAAAACTTTTTAACGATGGCGGTTTGTACCATGGTTTTCAAATTTGGCTCAACATGCCTTCTAAGTATAAGTTCATAAATCCTTCCACTGATGTTCACCGGACTGATAAGATGGCTGAAATTAATGCGAAAGATTATTCAGCAAAAATTGTGTTGGGAGAATTATCCGGGGCTAAATCGAATATTGAAACTCTTTTTCCTGTATTTTATTTCCATATTAAAATGAAACAGGGCTGCCGACTTAGCATACCTGTTAATGCAACGCACAATGCGTTTGTTTATGTGATCAACGGAAAAATTGAAACAGAAGGAAGAAAGGAAATCAACACAAACCAGGTAGTATTGTATGAACGCGGAAAAGAAACCGTAAACTTATTCAGTGCCGGAGAAGCAGAAATACTGATGCTCGGAGGTAAACCACATAATGAGCCTGTATATGCATATGGGCCATTTGTAATGAACACAGAGGAAGAAATCAGGAAATGCTACAGTGATTATCAATCAGGCAAAATGGGCGATCCTAATGCTGTGAACAGGTGAACTTTTGATTAAATAATTTTTCAATATCAGAAATATTTCTTTTTGTCCTGAAAATTTTAGTTACAGGATTTTTCGCTGCATTCCTTAATTTATGGAAACTATACTTTCTAAAATCCTTATCACGGCTTAAAATTCAACTCCGCAATTACCGGTAGATGATCGCTCGGAAAACTAATTCCATTGTTATCATGCAGGGATGAATAAAAGTTGACAGAAAAATTTTTATCATAGAAAATATAATCAATGCGCTTACAGATTTTGCCATTGATTTCAAATCCTGTAAACGTGCAAAGAGTATCTGCGGCATTTTTTAAGGGAGTATTGTATGAATCGAAAAGTGGGAATGGGCTGTTGCCTGTCATTGTTTGATACGCTTCTGATTCCGGCTCACTGTTAAAGTCACCCATAATTATTACGGGAATGTTATGTGCTATTGTAAAAGCAGTATTTTTAATCAATGCTGCGCTGTTTTTACGTGCAGCGGTTCCTATGTGATCAAAATGCGTATTGAAAACAAAAAATATTTTTCCGTCAGATTTATTTTCCAGCTTCACCCATGTGCATATACGGGTAAGCGCAGCATCCCATCCCACACTTCCGGTAACTTCGGGCTTTTCTCAAAGCCAGAAAGTATTTTTATCAAGCAATGTAAATTTATCTTTATTATAAAAAACAGCAGAATACTCTCCTTTCGTTTTTCCATCATTTCTTCCCACGCCCGCATAGTCAAAATCGGGTAACATTGAATCTATGTAAGCCATTTGGTTTACCAACGCTTCCTGCACCCCTAAGATATCCGGCTTATATTTTTTTATAATTGCAATTACATTTTGTTTCCTGTTGCTCCATTGATTGATCCCATCATCTTTATTGTCATAGCGAATGTTATAAGTCATCAGTCGTAGTTGAGCAAAAGCAGGATTTGAAAAAATCAATACTGCGAAAAATAAAAATATTCTTTTCATTAGTGTGAGAGTTAACATTATTTTTACTGATAGATTGGCAAAGTTCTTAATAAAACTTCACCGTAATTTCCTCATCAGCATTTCTGCCTTTATCATCGCTGCATGAAATTTTTATTTGCCCTTCACCGGGCGTAAAGAATATTTTTTCATTCGGTTTAGCCTTCCGGTAAAATGCATTATCCACATACCAGTAAACGTACGTAACTTCATCACCTGTATTACAGCTTAATTGCAACTGCTCATCCTGGCCTTTCTGAACAAGATATTCTTTGCTGCTGACAGGTGATATAATGCGCGGAGGATTATCTTTAAATACGCGCGTGCAGTTGGAATTATGATCAGGAATATGCTTGAATGAAATATGCTCTTCATTATAAAAGCTGATCAGCGCTCCGTCATAATTCGGGTACAATACTTTTTTAAACCCTGCATCCGGAACACAGCGCGTACAGTAAGAAATATTTTCACCAGGTGAAACATTTACTTCAACCATATGATTGCATTTCTGGTACGCTGAAACTCCGGGAACAAAATAGTCTGTCACTAAATCAGAACAGAAATCATTGGGCGGCATTCCTGACTCGCTGCAAACCAAACGGAAATCCAGTTCATGCGGGGCAACAAACCATTCGCCAGTCGAATTGTAATCAATACTATTGAAAATATCAAATAGCAGCGGAGTGGCCATGTCAGCGCCTGTTAATTCGGGTACGCCCTCTCCGTTAAAATTTCCTACCCATACAGCCACTGTACATTTTTTATTATAGCCAATGCTCCATGCATCTCTGCGGCTATAGGAAGTGCCCGTTTTCCAGGCTATTTTCGGAACGTGCATGCTGCTCTGGTAATTGTTCGGCAGATCAGGCCGCGTTAGTTGAGTAAGAATTTCAGAAACCATATATGCTGAGGCAGGAGAAACTATCCGGACAAAGGCAGATGAAGTATCCTCCCGCGAAAATTTTAACGGTGAGAATTTCCCTTCGTTGGCAAAACACGAAAACAATCCTGCCAGCTCTTCAAGCTTCACCCCGCATCCGCCAAGGATTACAGATAATCCCAATTTCTTTTCATTTTGCACCGCGCTTTCAAAATCCGCCTGCTTTAATTTTCCGATGAATTCAGGAATGGTAATATCATCCAGGATTTTCACAGCGGGAACGTTGAGTGAAAATGCAAGCGCCTTTTCCATAGTTACAACTCCGTTAAACTTTGAATTAAAATTTTCAGGGGTATATCCGTCAAAGTTCACAGGAACATCTTCAATTGTTTTTTTGGGAGTTACCAATCCCTTATCCATTGCAATGGCATAAGCCAGCGGTTTGAGGGTGCTTCCGGGAGAGCGTAATGCTGAAACTCCATCAACCTGGCCCGAGTGCTCTTTATCACTGAAATCTGAAGAACCCACGTAAGCTACAACATGATGCGTTTTATTTTCAACTACGATAACTGCCGCATTGTTGACATTTTGCACCTTCAGGCGCTTACTATGATTATAGGCAATAGCTTCAACCTTTTCCTGTAAATTTTTTTTAAGGTTGGTTTTGATAATCGGGTTGGCGGGGAAGTCATTCTTCATCCGTAAAGAAAAATGAGGAGCGTCTTGCGGAGCTTCATTGCGGTGCATGTCGGCAGGTTCATTCATTGCATCTGCAATTTCTTTTTCAGAAAATAAATGATCGTCACCCATTCTCCTAAGCCATTTATTTCGTTCAGTGATTAAATATTTTTCATTTTTTCCCGGTTTTAAAGAAGTAGGACGGTTCGGTATGATAGTGAGCGTTACAACCTGTGCCAGCGATAAAACTGACGGCATTCTTCCATAGTATAACAGTGAAGCTGACTTCACCCCTTCCACGTTTCCTCCGTAAGGAGCAAGATTTAAATAAAGCCGGAGAATTTCCTCCTTTGAAAATTTCATTTCAAGCTGCACCGATTGAAACATTTCTATAATCTTATTGCCGTAAGTTCTTTTTTTCGGGTAAAGCATTCTCGCCACCTGCATAGTAATGGTGGAAGCTCCGGAAGTTTTTTGCAAATGCAATGCATTATTAAAAGCTGCACGCACAATGGCAACAGGGTTTACTCCGAAGTGATAATAAAAATATTTGTCTTCTTTATATATCAGGGCTTTTCGAAGTAAAGGACTGATCTCATCCATTTCTGTCATCATACGCCATTTGTCATCTTCACTCAAAAAAGCATGGATCACATTCCCTTTATCATCGGTCACAATTTGTGAATATTTCATATCCACCTTTAACGGAAACAACAAGCTGAGGATAAAAAAAATGAGCACTGCTGAAGCAGCAAAAACTATCATCCATTTTAAAAATTTTCTGGTCTTCACAGGATCATTAACGATTGGAGGTTTGCCGATGGTTTAATAAAGATGAGAAACGTTAACGATGACACAAAATTATGATTATGGCGGAATGAACAAGGCACATGCCATGCAATTACATCACTGACATAACAAAATGAAAGTAACGGTGTTGAAATTAAATTAACAGCAAAACAAATTAAACCCGGTTTCCCTTTTTGGGATTAGTTTTTATATTCCTGCAATTAAACTTTACGGGGTGGCGGCCCTAAATTTCACACCATTATGTTTTATTTTCCGGTCAGCATAACGGAAATGTTTTTGAATATAATTTACCTTCGCAAATAAATTCTGTTTTATGAAAAGCCTCTTCCCTGCCCTGCTATTTTATTTTTATGCTTCAACACTTTCCGGCCAGGCTCTTTCTGAAAAATATTTGAGCAATGAAACGGTTACCTACGATGAATGTATTTCGTTTTACAAATCTCTCGATAAAAAATACGATCATGCAAAATTAATTACCTGTGGCCTGACGAATGCCGGCAAACCGCTGCATGTTTTTGTCATTACGAATGATGCTGATTTTAACCCTTCGTCCATAAAAGGAAAAGGAAAAAGAATTCTTCTTATCAATAACGGCATTCATCCCGGTGAGCCGGATGGGATTGATGCATGCATGAAATTTTCCGAAGATATCCTTTCGGGAAAAATTCAGGGTTCTCTTCCTGATCATTTAGTGGTGTGTATCATTCCTGTATACAACATTGACGGAGCATTAAACCGCGGATGCTGCAGCCGTTCCAACCAGAACGGCCCGAAAGAATATGGGTTCAGGGGCAATGCACGCAACCTCGATCTGAACCGTGACTTTATTAAATGCGATTCGGAAAATGCAAAATCATTTGAAAAAATATTTCATGAATGGGACCCGGATGTTTTTTTAGATACTCATGTGAGTGATGGTGCAGACTATCCTTACACGATGACATTGATCTCTTCCCAACATAACAAATTGAATCAATTGCTCGGCAATTATTCAAAAATTGAAATGACCCCGGCTTTGTTTCAGAAGATGCTGGAGAAAAATGATGAAATGGTTCCGTATGTAAATACTTTTAATTGGGAAGATCCCCCTGATAAAGGAATTGTGGGATTTTTTGAACCTCCGCGGTTTTCCACAGGCTATGCAGCATTGTTTAATACTATAGGTTTTGTTGCGGAAACACATGTTTTCAAACCATTTCCTCAAAGAGTAAAATCAACATACAATCTTATCCTGTCAATGCTGGAAATCATGAATAATGATTTTGATAAAATCGGTGAACTGAGAAGTAAAGCAAAACAGGATTGCGCCACACGCATTGATTTTCCACTGCAGTGGCAGGTTGACACTGCCAAATTTGATTTGATAAATTTTAAAGGATATGAAGCAAAATATAAAAAAAGCAATGTCACAGGGTTGCAGCGATTGTACTATGATCATGAATCACCTTACGCAAGGACAACGAAGTTCTTTGATGAATATAAGGTAACTGCTTCGGTAAAAAAACCTGAAGCATACATTATACCGCAGGCATGGAAAGAAGTGATTGAAAGGTTGAAATTAAACAATATTGAAATGGCGCAACTGAGCCGCGATACTGCTCTCGAGACAGAAGTGTACTATATAACGGATTACACCACTTCGCATGAACCTTACGAAGGACATTATCTTCACAGCAATATAAAATTGCGGAGCGAAAATCAATTGATGAAATTTTTTAAGGGCGATTATGTAATTAATACAAACAGCAAAAATAACCGTTATGCGGTGGAAACGTTAGAGCCGCAGGGAGTGGATTCTTATTTTGCATGGGGATTTTTTGACGCTATACTTCAGCAGAAGGAATGGTTTTCTCCTTATGTCTTTGAAGAAAAAGCAGAGGAAATATTAAAGCAGCAGCCTGCGCTGAAAATTGAATTTGAAGCCAGGCAAAAGCAGGATACAGCTTTTGCAAAAGACGGGTTCTCACAGCTGAATTTTATCTATCAGCATTCTGATTATTTTGAAAAATCTTATAGAAGATACCCTGTAGCCCGGCTGAACGAAAAAATAAATTTGCCATTGGAATAATTAAATATAAGATTTGTTTTTCATCCGTAGTTTATTGAATCAATAACATTCTTAAACAGCTTTTTTACAAAACTGTGACGTTTTATTTTCTTCCTGTAAAATTTATGGAATTCTCCAGCGTTATACATCCAACCTTAAACATCATACACTATGAAAAGAGAATTCATCTTCACAGACAAATGGGCAGAAATTGTATTTGAAAACCGCAATCAATCGTATGGCGGCTATGTGCTGCGCAAACATTTACCGCGGAATATCCTTATCGGGTATTTCACAGCCCTTCTGTTTATGGGTACTGTAGTTTTCACAGGATACCAGTTCAGTAAAATTTCAATTGAAGAACTTGAAAAGATGATGAATGTGCTGCCTCCCCCGATTATTTTTATTGACAAACCCCCGGTGACGCCACCGCTTATTCCTCCTGTCCCTCCTGGTATAAAACCTCCTCCGAAATCAGTTCTCGAAAATATTATCCCTGTAGTAAAGGACACCACTGCTGAACCCGAAAACCAGGAGAAGAATTTAAAGCACGATAACGTATCCGGTACAAGCGACACTTTCGCTGTAAACGCTGATAGCAGTTCAATCGAATCCGAAAGCACAAATGGATTTTCAGAAACTGATGCACCTTTTCCTCTGTATGGGGTGGAGAAAAAGCCCGAGTTCCCCGGAGGTGAATCAGCCATGATCAAATTTATTCTGAAGAATACACATATACCTGCAGAATACCTGGATGATGAATTTTCAAAAACTGCTTATATATCATTTATAGTTGATTCTACAGGGAAAGTATATAAGATAAAACCCGAAAACAATATAGATGATTATCCGAAGCTTGTTGAAGAAGCTATGCGCACTGTCAATAAAATGCCGAAATGGATCCCGGGGCAGCAAAACGGCAAAAATGTTTCCGTAATCATGACACTGCCTGTAAAGTTTGCTGTTAAAAAAGATTTTTAAAAGAGAGGGTTAGCTTTTCGTTTCGTCCCGGGCAGTAAACTGCCCGGGATTTTTTCAATTCACTTTCACAACTTTAATTACCTCCTGTCCTGAATTATTTCTGATAAGGACAAAATAAATTCCGGCAACTAATGACGCGCCAAATGAAAAGCTGTTTTGCTTTTCTGCAACAGCAAATGTTCCAACCTGTTTGCCTATAGCATCATAGATAATTATTTCTGAAGGAGAATCCGCAGGTGAAAACGAAAGAGTAAAATTATTTGTAAAAGGATTGGGATATACATTTAGCGGATATTGCCCGTTCAGTTCATTTATCGAATTGGTGGAACAGACAGTTTCGCTCCTGAAATTCGATTGTACAAACCCGGGCAACCCCAGTGCTGAAGTAACACCTGCAAAAGCAGGATCAAGATCAACTCCGTTATCAACATAATTGCATCCTGTTCCTGCAACAGAAGGACTATTGATCACACCAAGAAAAGAGCTGAATGAACGGCAAACATAAATTTTACCATCAGCACCTATCTGCAACCCATATATATCAGGGGTGGAACTTACTATAACTTTTGACGCTAAAATTGCAGCGGCAGTCCCTGCTGTAAGATCAAACTGAACTAACGTGGCAAGCGGATCATATGTGCTGACATATAACAGCTGCTGGCTGGGCGAATATTCAAGCCCATATACATGCGCAAATAACGGAAGCGAAACAGGATTTGAAACCATGCCGGTTGCATTGTCAAAATCAAATATCTCGACAGTATCTAAATATCCCGCTGCCAAAGCAATCTTATCTCCGCAAAAGGAAAATTTCATTTGTCCATACGTATTCTGGATAACGGCTGTTGTATGTACTATTCCCACATTACTTATTACGGGTGACGGCAATAACCCTGCTGACGTGAGTGCATATACATAAAAAGCATCGGTCCCCCATTCATGCACTGCGACCCAGTAATCTATTCCGTTTGCCTGCTTAACAGCGGTAAGCCTTTCCGTTACATTGTTCAGCACAGAAATATTTTTTGAATTGGTAACATCACCATTACCACCCTGCAGGCTCATGTCCACAATTGAATAGCGGAAACCGTTGGGCCCGCCAATTTCATCCGTTGTAAATATATAGTACAGGTTATTACTGCCAGGTTGAGGGACAATTAAAGCGGATTGGGTGGAAGAAATTCCGCCCGTTAATCCAGTACCGTTCGGCATCGCATTATGAAGCTTGTCCCAAACGGTAATGCCGTCTGTGTAAAAAAGAAGATTACCTGCAGGGTCTGAAATTGCAGAGCAGCCTTCATTGGTTACTAACGTATTTGATGGTGTGGCTGTGACAATCGTACCCTGGAAATGAAGTCCTGCATACACTCCGAAATACCAGCTGGAAGTTTCCTGTTGGGAAAATCCTGTGCAGCTGATTAATAAGCAAACGATGAGTAGATTTCTTTTCATATTATTAAATTTATTATTTAAACTTTTTTACCTGATCTTTTTTCCCGGCCCGGGTTACTTAACTCAAATTTACAAAATTCTGATCACAATTTTCTATTTCATGCCCGGTTTCTCCCGAAGGGATGCTCCCAAGGTCACGAAGGGCTCCTTCGCAGAGTCCTAAAGACCTTTGGTATTATTTTAAAGCATCATTTAAATAAATAATCACAAAAGCTTTTTTCATTTTCTACTTTTGCCGGATGAATTATAAAAAGCTGACACCTGCAATAATTGAAGAATTAAAAACTATCACCGGGGAAAATTATGTCTTTTCCGACGCTGAAAATCTTGAAAATTATTCGCGGGATGAAACAGAAGATTTATCTTTTTTACCCGAGGTGGTGGTTAAACCCCGCACTGCCGGGGAAATTTCAAAGATTTTACTTCTGTGTAACCGTGAGTTTATTCCTGTTACTCCCCGTGGTGGAGGCACCGGCCTCAGCGGGGGAGCGTTGCCTGTATTTGGAGGCATAATCATTTCAATGGAGCGCTTTAATTCTATTTTGCTGATTGATGAGCGTAACCTGCAGGCTACTGTTGAACCCGGAGTGATTAACCAGGTATTCCAGGATGCCGTTATGGAGAAAGGATTATTTTATCCTCCTGATCCTGCAAGCCGCGGCTCCTGTTTCCTGGGCGGCAATCTTGCCGAATGTGCAGGCGGACCAAAAGCTGTTAAATACGGTGTTACCAAAGACTACGTTCTTAACATAGAAACCGTTCTTCCTACAGGTGAAATAATATGGACAGGCGCCAATGTTTTAAAAAACTCTACCGGTTACAATCTTACCCAACTGATGATCGGCAGCGAAGGAACGTTAGGGATCATCACAAAGATTGTTTTAAAGCTGATCCCTTTTCCGAACCAAAACTTGCTTATGCTGGTTTCGTTTTTATCGGCAGAAAAGGCCTGTGAAGCTGTATCTGCAGTGTTCATGGCTGGTATAACCCCTTCTGCAATGGAGTTCATGGAGCGCGATGCTATTGATTATGTGCTTCAATTTGTTGATGTAACAATGAAAATCAAGGATGAAATTAAAGCTCATCTCATCATTGAAGTGGATGGAAATGATATAGATGTTCTGTTTAAAGAATGTGAAAAAATTTCCGGGATTATGTACAGTTATGAATGTGATGAAGTGCTGCTTGCCGATACTGCCCAGCAAAAAGCCGCGCTGTGGAAAATGCGCAGGGCTGCGGGAGAGGCCGTTAAATCACATTCAATATATAAGGAAGAAGACACCGTAGTACCGAGGGCTGAATTACCCGTGTTGCTGAAAGGAGTTAAAGCAATTGGAAATAAGTACGGTTTCCGCTCCGTTTGTTATGGCCATGCGGGAGACGGTAATTTACATGTGAACATCATTAAAGAAAACATGAGTGATGAAGACTGGAATAATAAAGTTCCGCCCGGCATTCGCGAGATTTTTCAATTGTGTGTTTCTTTAGGCGGAACTATTTCAGGAGAACATGGTATCGGTTGGGTGCAAAAAGATTATATGGATATTCCTTTTAACAAAACTCAGATCCATCTTCAAAAAGGAATTAAAAAACTTTTCGATCCGAATATGATTTTAAACCCGGGTAAAATATTCAACTGAAAAATTATAGCGCGATGAAATATTGTCCGAAGGGCGCTACGGACAATATTTCATTGTTAAAAGAACACCTGTTTTTTACCTGATGATTACAAGCCTCGCAGATGCGTATCGTCCGGTGGAATGAAGTAACCTTACAAAGTAAACTCCCGGTGAAATTTTGCTTACGTCAAAGGTATTGTTCTTCACTGCTTCTTGCGCAACAGCTTTTCCAATGGAATTAATAATGGTTGCCGGATTAATTTTTCATTCAAAGAAACATTTCCGATGACCACATAATCTTTTGCTGGGTTAGGATAATCTCCTCCTAAAAAGTTAACCATAAACCTGGCTCAAAAATTTATCACTTCAGATTTAATATTCACGCAATTCACTATGTGGTAATTTCTCCCTGAACACAACACTTTCAGTCTTTTTTCGTATATTTATAGTATGACGCATAAATGGTTTTTAATGGCTGCTTTGATGCTGATACCACCTGCATCTCGCGCCCAGGAAACCTGGGGGATCAGTAACAGTAATTTTGCGGGTAACATGGGTATTTTTTTAAATCCCTCTTCCATTGTTCTTGCTCCTTATAAAAATGAGTTTAATCTTTTGTCTGGAGATGTTTTCCTTGATAATAACTATCTCTATCTGCGAAAGAAAAGCAAAGCGATAATTAAATCAATAAATGGCGAAGGCGTGGAAAGCGAACGCTTTGGAGATTACTATACTCCCGTTCCTGATAAAAAGGCTTATGGCAGTATTTACCTGATGGGACCTGCTTACATCAAAAACAACAATAAAAATGCATGGGGTGTTCATCTCGCTGTAAGAAGTGCGATAAGCGCATGTGCTGTACCTTATCACCTTGCAAAATTTATTTACGAGGGATTCGATTATCAGCCTCAACACCAAATTAATTATACGGCCGGTCCGTTTAAAGCAGCGGGCATGGGATGGGCAGAGATTGGCGGAACGTATGCGCGTGTGCTCAAAAGAGATTCTTATGATCATCACATTATCAAAGCAGGTATATCGCTGAATTTTCTTGCGGGCTCTTTCGGGCTTTTTTTGAATTCAGAAAATGTTGATTACACAATTCCGAATGCTCAGTTGCTGGTCGTTAACCAGATCACCGCCCAATATGGACATTCTTCCCCGATTGATGGGGACCAGGTATTGAATGACCTTTTAAAGATCAGGGGGGTTGGCGCCAGCGCTACTATCGGACTTACGTATATAAACAATCTTAATATAGCCGGTTATGATTGTTATGCTGAGAACGAAAAAAAATACAATTACAGGCTCGGCATTTCTATTATTGATCTCGGTTATATACATTATAAAAGTAAGGGAACCCGCAGATTTGATTACAATGACAACGCAACCTACTGGCCGGGTATTGACACCACTAAATTCACTAACCTCTTTTCCTTTGATACACTCTTAAGCAACCGCTTCTATGGCAACCCGCTGGCATCGCAGTCGGGAACTGCATTTAATGTCTATCTGCCTTCGGCAGCCAGTGTTCAGTTAGATTATTGCATGGCGCCAAAATATTATGTGAATGCTTCGGTGATCCAGGGAGTGCCTGTTTCGGATATTTCAGTTCACCGGGCAAACCAGGCAGCCATTACTGTGCGTTATGAAACACGAAGAAAAGAAATTGCCGTGCCGCTTACATTTTTTGAATACAGTAAGCCTCACCTGGGATTGGCTGTTCGTTATGGATTTTTAGTATTGGGAACAGACCGGCTTGGAACTTACCTTGGATTATGGGATGCAACCGGCCTTGATTTTTTCTTCGGCATTAAGTTCAGCCATTGCGGAAGAGAAAGAGGAAAACACAGGAGGAGCAAAACCGGTTGCGATATTTGAGATTACCTCAATTGATTGTTGCAACCGATTATTCAATTTTTAACAATTCTTTTTACAATCAGGTTTTCATTACAAAGAATTTTTACAAAATAAATTCCCGGAGAATAATTTTTAACAGGCAGGGAAACTGAATGGTTGAATGGCTGAGTGAGCAGGGAAACTGATTTTCCCGTTATGCCGGTCAATTCCAATTGGCGAATGATTAAGTCATCCGGCACATTTACGGTTATCACCTGCTCAGCAGAATTATAGAATACGGAAATTGCCCCGAAACTATTCTCATCTATGGAGAGGCTGTTAAAAGTATAAGGAGCTGAAGATGCAGTGCAGTTAGCAGCATTTGTTACTGTAACAGTATATACCCCATTTTGCTGAGGAGTGTAATTTTGCTGAGTCGCTCCGGTAATGAGGTTTCCATTCAGGTACCATTGGTAAGAATTGGCTGGAGGAATAGCTGAGAGCTGTGGAAAATTATATATTATGCTGGGCGTAACAGGCACATTATTAAACGGAACCTGCGGTGTCCATTGAACATTATTTAATGTTCCATTATTTCCGTTTGCGCTTAAATCACCTGTAGTTGTACCGCTCGATTCATTAAAGCGCCAATAACCTGCAAGACTGGTTTGAATTGAGGGATCAATGTGCATATTCATATTTGCCTGAATGTCTGATTGCGTGCGAACGCTGTGCCATACCCTGATTTCGTCCATCAGCCCGCTCCAGTAGCGGCTGGGAGCAATTCCGATATCTGAAAGAGCTCCTATTCTTGCCGGGTATGCTGTTGATGGTACAATAGTTCCTTTAAACGCCAGGGTCGCAACCATCGCCCCATTGACATATAATTTCAGATTGTTTCCATCGTAGGTTCCGGCTACATGCGTCCAGGTATTTAATGATAAAGCTCCTGAAGGGCTCATTATTTCCACCCAGCTTACCGGAATGCCGTTGCTGTCAATTCCGGCAATATTAAAAGACAAAACTCCTGAACCTCCCGCACGAAGCACATACCCCTGTTCGCCTGATGTCCAGCTGTGTTTGCAAAAAATTGAATTCTGAGCAGAGGTCGCGGCCCAGGACGTTGCAAGTACCCAGGCTTCAACAGACACCGAATCTCCTATTGCAAGCCCGTTATCGGATGAAAGAAAAACATAGCCCGTTGATCCGTCAAAAATCAGGGCGCTCGTATTTGGAATGCATGGTTGTGATTTTACAACAGCGCCAACCAGCAGGAAAATTAAGATAGCATGTAATTTTTTCATTCTTAAAATATTTTAGCATGTAAACATACAAGTCTTTTCTAAATATTAAAAGAATTCTATCCCCAAATATTCAAATCATGAAAGGCTGGAAAAAATAAAATAATAAAAGTACGGATCCGCTGAAGTGAAACCTGTTAACTTTCATTGACAGTATCTGCAGCACCTATTTTTCTGCCAAAAAACAGGAACCGCCTGTGCTGACCCGTAAAAATTCTGAAATATTGCATCAGGCAAAGTGAAATGACAGCGCTCATGGCAATACCTTCAGAAGCTACAAGAAACAATGCACTGAAAGGGCCCAGCAGAAATTGATACGGATAATTCTGCGTTACGTTATTTAGAAACGAAGGATTTAAGAGGCAATAAAGAAAAATAAATACACCGAGAATAATAAATGAAATGGCCCCGGTAGCAAAACCAATACCTAAACCCTGCAGGTATTTCATGTCACCTTGCCGCTCCATACGTAATTTTTTCAATGCCTGGTAACCCGCAAAGAAGTAAAGGAAATAATTGAAGAAGCGCAATTCTGTGCGAACTTCAAGATTAAAAATCATCATGATTAAAAAGTAAGCTATATAAAGTCCTGCAGCAAACAGGCTATATCTTATGATAATTTTTTTTGCTTCCGGTAATGTGACACCTATAGTTTCCATATTATGTTTTTAATTGGTTTTGCAAAAAAAATGTGCCAACACAAAACAATAATATCCAATTAACTATGCATGCTGTTTATCAGTTACAGCAAACAAAAATTTAATACGTCCCGCTTCTTTTTCTCAAAAACCATTCAACAGAAAGGAAAGCCATCAGCAGGAAAAAAAACCATTTGAGGTTAATTAAATCTTTTAATTTTTTCTGTGAATACGTTACCGGCTTCACATCTTCACGCACTGAAATCATTTTTGGCAATTCATTCAGCTGCGATTCATACACCAATTTTCCACCGCTTTTATCCGCCATTGAAAAAAGCAATTGATGATTGGCAACAGTTTCAGATGATTCCAGCTGCAATGCACTAATGCTGAATTCCCCGGCCTCTGCATATAATTTATCTCCCAGCTTAGTTTCAGCACGGAATTTATAATTGCCTACAGGCAGGTTGCCTGCATTAAGTGAATAGGCCTTATCCGTTTTTGAAAAAGTAAAAGGATATGATTTTTTATCTGCATCCGTGATGGTCATTTTAACATCGGGCGTATTCACCAGTTCACCTGTTTCATTATACAGCTCAGCATCAAAAACCAGCGGCTCGTTTTCGGCAAAATTATTTTTGAAGGAAACTCTGAAAGGAGTTTTTTTCTCTTTTACAGAAAGGTATTGCACCGTTTTAATAAAAAGATCATTGGTGAAATTTGAATTATTATTCTGTTCAAATTCCTTTAGTCTCCATTTCCAGATACCTTCCCCTGTCAACACTGCAATTTTTTTTGGCCCATTCTGGCTGAAAAACAAAAGCGGCTGATCTGTTTTTACACTTCCGATCTGCTGATAAAACAAGGTATAAATATTCGCATTGCTCCGGTACATTCCGAAAGGCGATTCCAGCGGAGGCAAGGTTGAAATAAAATCGGGCAACTCATCGCTGATTGTAAAAAGAGAAAAATCTTTTGCAGGGGATGCCTGCGCTTCGCTCAATTTTCCCCGGCTTTCACTGATCGAAATTCCTGTGCCGAGCTCATTTAATGCGTTCGGATTTGTTGCAGCACCAAGAATATAAAAGACTGAAACATCATTCGCTTTCAATTGATCAAAGAGGCTTCCCTCAGAGTTTTCATTCGAAGGCAGCTCATGAAGAATGACAAGATTGTATTCATTCAGGTTTCCTTTAAAATCTTTTATAAGATCTGACTTTACTTCATAATTCTGGTTGCTTTCGATGATGGATTTCAGGGCAGCAATATCAGGATGCGGGGCATTTGCAACGATGAGCACTTTTTGCTTGCTTTCAGTCACATCAATAAAAACATCAGCAACATTATTGTGGAGGCTGATTTCATTTTGTAAAGAAGAAATTTTTATTTTATAATGCTGGATCCCTTTCATTTTTGCTTCCAAAAAAACAGGTACGGAAGCATGATATTTATTTCCTGAAATTTCTACTGTTTTGTGAAATAATACCGCTGAATCTTTTTCAATTGTTAACTCTGCTTTTTCACCTGAACATTGACTTGCATCAATACTTACTTCCATCGGGAACGTATTTCCGAGAAAGGCAACTCGGTTATGATTCACTCTTGAAATGAGCACATCTTTTTTTACCGTTGTATCTCCCAGCGCAATAGTATAAACCGGTGCTTTAAGATGATCGTTTGCATACAATGGGTTGCTACCTGTATTGTACAAACCATCACTGGCAAGAATTACAGCGCCTACGTTACGGTTTGCAAATTTCAATGAAAGCTCTTCAAACAATTTTGAAATATCGGTTTGCCTTTCCGTAAAATCAAAATTTATTTTATCCTGTACTTTGTCACCAAAGGAAAACGGCCGCACATCATAATTTTTTTTCATCTCATCAATTATCTTATTCAGGGACTCAGCATACGATTTACTGAATGAAGAATCTTTTCCGGTAAGTATAGATTGCGAGTTATCCTGCGCTACAATGATAATCGGTTTTTCAACTTCCCTGAAAACAGTCCTGATAAGCGGAGACATCAAAAGAAACGCAAGGAGGAACACCAGCAGGAACCGAAAAACCGCCATCAGCCTCAGCAGCCATTGGTGAACATCGTGCAGCAAATTTTCTTTACGATAAAGAATCCATGCGTACAAAAAACCAATCACAAGGCAAAATACAATAAACCACCAGGGCTTTTCAGTTATAATCTCGAAATTCAATTGCAGAAATATTTATAAAGTTGACAAACTTAAGAAACTTGAGTTCAATGTTCAAAGTTTCCCGAAGGGATGCCTCCGGCACAAAGTTCAAAGTTGCAAATTAACTTTCAAACAAACATTTAACCTTAAACAAGATTTGTACTTTCGCATTCATTTATTTTCGCTGATGTCACTGATTACAACGCAAAATATTCACAAATCTTATGGCGTCCTTCATGTGCTGAAGGGAATTGACCTTACCATAAGCAAAGGTGAAGTTGTTTCTATCGTGGGAGCTTCAGGTGCAGGGAAAACCACTTTGTTGCAGATTATCGGCACATTGGATAAAGCGGATAAAGGTGCTGTTAAAATTGAGGATACAGATTTAACAGGGTTATCATCCAAAAAACTGGCAAGGTTCAGGAATAAGCATATAGGATTTGTTTTTCAATTCCACCATTTGCTTCCGGAGTTTAATGCCCTGGAAAATGTCTGCATCCCGGCTTTTATTGCCAACATTCCAAAACATGAAGCTGAGAAGAAAGCCATGGAGCTTTTAAAATACCTTGGCATATATGAAAGAAATCATCACAAACCTTCAGAGCTTTCAGGAGGGGAACAACAGCGTGTGGCAGTTGCACGGGCTTTAATAAATAACCCCTCGATTATTCTTGCTGATGAGCCTTCGGGAAACCTTGATTCAGCCCATGCAAAAGAATTGCATGAATTGTTTTTTAAACTGCGGAAAGAATTCAACCAGACTTTTGTGATTGTGACGCACAACGAAGAATTAGCCGATATGGCAGACAGGAAACTGGTGATGAAGGATGGAATGATTGTGTAATTCCACCCCGGTAAATATTTTATTTGATTTTTACCAGTTTAATAACCTTCCGGATATTTCCATCAGTGATCACAGCAGAATAAATTCCGGGAACCAATTGCAGGTTGCGGATGATAAATTTCGAATTGAACGTATTTTCTGACTCCACTAATTTTCCAGTCTTATCATAAACATTGATTGAAATTTTTTCTGTTGTTGCATGCTGCATTTCAAAAACAAAATCATCCGATGATGGATTCGGATAAACTTTTACATCAAACTCATTTTCATTATTTGAATTGTTTTCAGCTTCACGGCAGTTTTTAGTTACGGTAAGTTGTTTGTAGGCGCTGAACCCGCATAGATTTCCTGCGCTTACTTTTACTTTTCCATTTTTTGTTCCGAAGTTTACAGTGATGGCAGTGGTTCCCTGTCCCGCAGCAACTATGGCTCCTGTGGGAACCAACCAATCATAAGTGGTTGCTCCGCTCACTGCAGCAATAGAATACGCTACTCCCTGCTGGTGACCACAAAATGTTGCCGGACCTGTAATAGTTCCGGGTGTGGGTGGTTTCGCCCTGATAGTTGCGCTCTTTACAGCACTTGTTCCACACGAATTTCCGGCAGTTACGCTCAGCGTTCCTGAAGTGAATAAGGTATTATAATTTACAACAATTGAAACAGTTCCCTGCCCGCTTGCAATTGTTGAATTTGCCGGTGCCGTCCATGTATAGGTTGATGCTCCGCCAACCGCTGCAATGGAATATGAAACATTGTTTGTCCCGGCACACACTTCTGTTTTCTGACCAGTGATAGCACCCGGTATTGCAGGTATTCCATAAACATTTAAAGTCTTCTGTGCACTGCTGCCACCGCAATTGACTGCCGAAACTCCCAAAGCTCCCGATGTAAATGCTGCACCGAAATTAACAGCAATGGATGTTGTCCCCTGTCCGCTGGTAATAGTAGCTGTTGCAGGAACTGTCCAAGTATAAGATGTTGCTCCGCTTACCGAAGGGCAGCTGTAAATTATTCCCGTGGTGTTTGCACAAGGTGTTGTGGTTCCGGTTATACTCGTGGGCATTGCAGGTACAGCAACAGGAGAAACTGCCAAACAAGATTGTAAACTGTATCCGCAACTATTTACAGCCTGCACACAAATATTTCCTCCTGAAAATCCTGAAAAATTTATGGTGATCGAATTGGTCGAAGAAGTTCCTGTTGCTCCTGAAGGTAATGTCCATAGATAAGATGTTGCACCAGGAACAGTAGTTACACTATATATTACTCCGCTTTGCGCAGGACAAACAGAAGAAATGCCGTTGATCGGAGATGGGACTGCCGGAGCAGAATTTACAGTTACAACCGTGGCTGCTGATGTTGCGGAACCACAGGAGTTCGTTACAACAACTGTATAGTTTCCTGTCGCTGTTGCAGCAAATGTTGAATTGGTTGCACCCGGTATATTAGTGGAGTTTAATTTCCACTGATATGTATAACCTGAACCGGTGGAGGCATTTAACTGAACACTGCCTCCCTGGCAGAAAGTAGTGCTTCCCGAAGGAGTAATTGTTGCAACCGGAACAGCACCGTTAACAGTTACCACAGCCGAACCTGAAACAGTTCCATTACAATAAGCATCATAAAAAGAGTAAGTATAAAGTGTGTACGTTGTAGTAGAAGTTGGCGACACATTAAATGTATATGGATTTGAACCCGAATTAAAAAGTGTGTAATATGAACCATTAGAATACCAGCCATGCCAGCTTCCGGTTCCGGTAAAATTAATGGTGAGTGTTGCGGAGTTTCCTGAACAGATTGTTTGTGTTCCTGAAATTACTGCCGTTGGAATCGGGCGAACTGTTATGGTTATGGAATTAGAAGTTACAGTTCCGCATGTATTTGTCACCGTACAGCTATAGTCCCCTGCGGCAGGAGCAAAATAGTTTGCTGAAGTAGCACCGGAGATATTTGATCCATTCAGTTTCCACTGATATGCATTCCCGGTTTGAGTACTGCAATAAAGTGTCGTACCTCCCGAGCCACAGATATTTGTAGTATTAGACGTAATAGTTGCCGTGAGTGTCTGTGCCGTGACTGAAATAGTATTTGAAGTAACATACTTGCAGGGATTTGTCACCACACAGCTATAGCTTCCAGTCGAAGATGCAGTATAATTTGCCAAGGTTGCTCCGGCAATATCAGCACCGTTTAATTTCCATTGGTAAGTAAGAGGCGCTGATCCGGTTACTGAAGATTGCAGCACAACACTTCCTCCTGTGCAAAAAGTAGTCGGACCTGATGGAGAAATATTTATTGTCGGATACGTTCCGCTCGCACTGGTAACAGTAATCCAGTTTGAAAATACTGTTATTGAATTTGGCCAGCAATAAAAATTATAAGTTGACACTGCTACTGAGTAATTTCCCGGCTGGGTTACAACATAAGAATTATTATAGGCAGAAGGTATTGCAATGCCATCCTTGTACCATTGAAGATTATAGGGATAATAATATGAATAGTTTGCATCATATAAAGTAACGTTTCCACCCGGACAAATCGTGGGCAGGTTATTAGCAGCTATTATGGTAAAGGGTTGAGCAGCAAGCGTGGCGTTATTCAAATTATAAAAAGAGGAAGTATACGTTCCGCAGGTATTGGTAACCGAAACTTTATAATTTCCATTGTGGCCGGTATTAAATTGATAAGCGGTTGCCGCAGGAATAGAGTAGGTATCTTCAAACCATTGATAGGCGTAAGCATTTCCATTTACTGTTTCAAGCTTAACCGTTGTTCCCGGGCAGAAAACAGTTGAATTTTCAGATATAGTAGGAACCAGGGCAGTTTCCACAGTAACACCTATCGAATTAGAAATTGCAGAGCATGAGCCTGAAGTAATCTGAACTGTATGGTTCCCGGTTGCAGTTGCGGAATACGTTTGTGCTGTTGCTCCGCTGATATTCACCGCATTTTTTCTCCATTGATAAGTAAAACCTGCACCGGTATTTGCTGAAAGCAATACACTACCGCCTGTGCAAAAAACAAGGGAGCCCCCTGCAGTTATTGTAGCAGATGGTGAAGAAATTTCAGTGACGGAAACAGTGGGTGAAGTGGATGACCCGCACGAATTGGTTATCATGACTGCATAGCTGCCGGCTGTATTTGCGGAATAGGAGGATAAAGTCGCTCCGGAAATATTTACTGCGTTTTTAATCCATTGATATGTATAACCTGCTCCGGTTGTTGCCAGTAACGTCACACTTCCTCCCGAACAATAGGTTGCCGAACCGGAAGGAGTTGTGGTGGCAGTAGGAATGGTGCTTATCGTAACCACCACTGCTGACGAGGTATTGGAGCAACTGTTTGAATTGGTAACAACAACCGTATAGCTGGCTGCTGAAGTTGCAACGAAGGAAATATTCGTTGCACCGGAAATATTATTTCCGTTATTTTTCCATTGATAGGTTAATCCTGTTCCCGAATTTGCAGTGAGTGTCACACTTCCGCCTGAACAAAAGGTCGTTGGTCCGCCTGCAGTAATAGTTGCTGTGGGAAGCGGATTTACAACAACCGCTATCGCGGATGAAGCAGCAGAACCGCAGGAATTGGAAACCACAACAACATAATTTCCGGCAACAGCAGCAGTATAACTTGCTGAAGTCGCTCCTGAAATATTAATTCCGTCCTTTTGCCATTGATAAGTAAACCCACTGCCTGTATTTGCATTTAAAACAACACTTCCTCCAGTGCAAAATGTAGTCGGTCCTCCTGCCGTTATTGTTGCGGTTGCAGTACATTGGCTCATTTTATTGACAAAAATGTCAATACCCCCGGATGATACTAAATTGGATGTTCCTGCACCCGGATCAAAATCAGCAGTGCCGGTAAAACTACCAGTAGTGTATATATTACCTTGTGAATCACGATATATAGCATAACCTTCATCATAACTGGTTCCGCCCATGGAGACCGCCCATACAAAATTGCCTGAGGCGTTTAATTTTGAAACGTATACTTCGGAAGCTCCTGCTGATATTAAATTGTATGTTCCTGCGCCCGGATCAAAATCGGCTGTTCCGTAAAAATATCCTGTGGTGTAAACATTGCCTGATGGATCCAATGCAATGGAAAACCCACCGCCAGTAGAATTTCCTCCCAATTGTTTTGCCCATACAAAATTCCCCAAGGCATCTAATTTTGAAACAAATATTTCAAGACCCGCAGCATTTAAATTGAATATGCCTGCTCCCGGGTCAAAATCGGCCGTTCCATAAAAGCGGCCTGTTGTGTAAACATTACCTGATCCATCCACCGCAATCGAAGCACCGTAATCATCTGAAGTGCCTGCTCCTCCCATTTGTTTTGCCCATACAAAATTTCCCGAGGCATCTAATTTTGAAACGAAAATATCTGTATATAAACCAGTACCGAAATAAGTTAAGTTATATGTTCCAGGCCCCGGATCAAAATCTGTCGTTCCTATAAACGATCCAGTTGTATAAACATTGCCTGATCCATCCACTGCAATTGAAGATCCGTTATCAACCGAATTTCCCCCCATTTGTTTTGCCCATACAAAATTTCCGGAAGCATCTAATTTTGAAACGAAAATATCACTCTGCGGGGTGGTTAAATTGAAAGTACCTGCATTTGGATCAAAATCCACTGTTCCGGAAAAAGAACCGGTAGTATAAATATTACCTGCACCATCAATTGCAAGGGATTTCCCCTGCTCCGATGAAGTTCCTCCCATTTGTTTTGCCCATAAAAAATTTCCGGATGCATCTAACTTTAAAATAAATATGTCCGTGTTACCAAGAGAGGTTAAATTGAAAGTTGATGCCCCCGGATCGAAATCGGCAGTTGCCTGAAAATAACCTGTACTGTAAACATTGCCTGATCCGTCAACTGCAATTGACATCCCCTGTTCATAGGAAGTTCCCCCGATCTTTTTTGCCCACGAAAAATTACCTGATGCATCAAGTTTGGAAATAAATATATCATCCACACCTGCAGAAGTAAGATTAAAAGTGGCAGCTCCCGGGTCAAAATCAACCGTTCCGTTAAAATAACCCGTGGTGTAAACATTACCCGCTCCATCAACTGTAACCGCAAATCCCCGGTCAAATGAACTTCCTCCCATTTTTTTTGCCCATTGAAACGTTGTTTGAGCGCTTGACAAAACGGCAACAGTAATGCAGCATGCAGATAATAATATTTTTTTCATTGGTTTAAGTTTATAGTTCAGGTTCTTAAAATCAGCGGGCGAAAAGTACAACGAATAAAAACCTTGTACAATAATATTAAAGTATGATTTTTATTTTATTTTTGAAAACAGGATGTGCCGGTTATTCTGTCTTGATCAACTTCAATACTTTTTTTACCTGTCCCGATCCATCGGGATTTTTTCTCCAAATAATTTCAGCAGAATAAATCCCGCTGGGCAATTGTGAATTGTAAATTGTGAATGGTGAATTGACTGCTGTTCCTGATAAAATCAGTTTTCCAATCATGTCATAAACATGAATTGAAATTTTTCCTTCTATTGAATTTCGAATTTCAAAAACAAATTCGCCTGAAGACGGATTGGGAAAAATTTTTACATCAAATTCATTTTCATCCTGCGTATACGCAGATGCGGTTTTACAGGGTACAACTACCGTATCAGGATATGAAAGTTTTACGCACCCGTTGTTATCCGTTACCTGTACACGGTATTTTCCCGCTGTGGTAACTGTATAAGCCTGGGACGTTGCACCATTAACAGCACTATGATTTTTTCTCCACTGATAGGAATAACCGGGTCCTGGATTGGCTGTAAGCAGTGCACTTTGACCTGCACAAAAAATAATTGTTCCCGAAGGAGAAATTGTTGCCGCGGGAAGTGCATTTACAGTAACAATAGTTCCCGTTGCAGTTGTTTTTGAACAGCCGGTACTTGTATTGGTAACAGTAACCTTATATGTTCCGGCTGTTGTGGCTGTATAATTTGAATTAGTTGCGCCCGGAATATTAACGCCACCTTTTTTCCATTGATAACTGTAATTTGCTCCGGGTGGTGCATTCAGTACCACACTGCTGCCCGAACAAAAAGTTGTAGGGCCGCCTGCTGTTATGGTTGCTGAAGGAAGTGAATTTACAGTAACTGTAACAACGGGAGAGATTGCTGAACCGCAGGGACTGTTGACAACAACACTATAATTTCCTGACGTTGTTACAGTATAAGCGGGCGAGGTAGCTCCCGAAATATTATTACCATTTTTCTTCCATTGATAATTAAATCCTGTTCCGGTATTAGCATTTAATAATGCATTCCCTCCTGTACAAAATGCAACCGGACCAACAGGGGTGATGCTTGCCCACGGGCATTGACTTAATTTATGAATGAACAGATCAGGATTCCCAACGGATGAAATATAATATGTTCCGGATGAATCAGTATCAAAATCACACGTGCCATAATTATATCCTGCTGTATAGATATTGCCCGACTTTTCCACTGAAATTACATTTCCATAGGTATATGTCGGATACAAAGGCGGCCCGCCCAAACCCTTCGCCCAAACAAAATTCCCGGATGTATCTAATTTGGAAATAAAAGCAGTAGAGCTGTTGAAAGATGATATATAATATGTCCCGGGTCCGGGATCAAAATCAGAGCTGCTATTGAAATATCCGGTTGTATATACATTTCCGAACACATCAGCAGCAATCGAGCGGCATCGGCTCTTATTTCCTCCGGCAAATTGTTTTGCCCAAACAAAATTTCCGGATGCATCTAATTTGGATATATAAATATTGGACGTATAAATATTATTATTAAGCGGACAAATTAAATTATATACTCCTGCGCCAGGATCAAAATCTACCGTATCAGAAAAGCAGCCGGTGGAATATACATTTCCGTAACTATCTGCAGTCATTGAAAAACTATAATCAAGTCCGGAAATATTGTTAACCAGCTTCGTTATAATATGTTTTGCCCATACAAAATCCCCTGATGAACTGAGCTTTGAAATGTAGACAGAAAGCCCGCCAGATCCGGAAAGATTAAACGTTGAAGCTCCGGGATCAAAATCAACTTGCCCAATAAAATTTCCGGATGTAAGAACATTGCCCATTGGATCTGTTGCTATAGAAAATACGCTTCCACCACCGTTATTTCCCCCGAATTTTTTTACCCAGATAAAGTTTCCGGAATTATCTAATTTTAAAATAAAAACAGATTCATGGGGGGTTGCGGATAAATTATTTACCGCGGGGCCCGGATTAAAGTCAACCGTTCCATAAAAATAACCCGCCACGAGAATTTTTCCTGCATTATCAATTGTAATTGCAGTTGCATCAAACATATACTGTGCGAATGAACTTGTATCATTTATTTGTTTTGCCCACATAAAATTTCCGGATGCATTATATTTAGAAATAAAAATTGATTTCGAATTTCCCGGAGGAGTTAAAATAAACAACCCGTTTCCCGGATCAAAATCAACCGGCCCCCAGAAATAGCCGGTAATATAAATATCTCCCAAACTGTCAACTGCAATTGCATTCGCATAATCATCAGAAGCAGTTCCATTCATTTGCTTTGCCCATAAAAAATTTCCTGATGCGTCTGATTTATAAATAAAAATATCTTTTTCATTTGCATCATTAGTCAGGTTAAATATTCCCGGTCCCGGATCAAAATCTACAGTACCCCAAAAACCGCCTGTGGTCAAAACATTTCCCGTCCGATCAGTTACCATTGATTTATCATATGCACCTGCTCCTTTTCCCGCACTTTTTGCCCAGTCAAAACTTCCTGATGAATTTAACCGGGATGTAAAACTGCAATTGCCTAACGCGGTTAAATTATATACTCCGGCATCAGGATTAAAATCAGCGATGCCAGAAAAGTATCCTGTTGTATATATATCTCCGGAAGCATTAATTGTATGGGAATTTATACGTTCAGAGGTTGAACCCGGACCGCCAAATTGTTTTGCCCACATTAAATTTCCTGAAGCAGTGAGTTTAGAAACAAAAACACTGCCACTTGAACCATTTAAAAGAAATGTTCCATTGCCCGGATCAAAATCACAGGTATCACCAAAATTTCCTGTCAGGATTATATTTCCTGCGGCATCCAAAGAGATGCATGCGGGAGATTCAGAAGAGGGTCCACCAATTTTACCGGCCCAAATAAAATTTCCCGCTGCATCCAGCTCGGAAATAAAAATATCATTATATCCTGAAGAGCCCAGGTTGAACGAAGAAGGCCCTGGATCAAAATCAACTGAATCCATAAAATAACCAGTAGTAACTACATTACCGGAGTAATCCACTGTTAAGGAGGTTGCGGACTTCTGGGCCGGACCACTAAACTGTTTCGCCCAAACAAAATTACCGGATGAATTTAATTTTGAAATAAAAATATCCTGCGCCCAAATGTTTGCAGTCATATTATATACTCCTGGTCCGGGGTCAAAATCGGAAGTGCCATTAAAATATCCTGTAGTATAAACAAATCCCCAAATATCAATTGCAATGGAGTAACTATATATATCATAACTCCAGGATGTTGTCGCCAGGTTCTTTGCCCAGATAAAACTTCCGGATGAGTCTAATTTAGAAATAAAAGCATCTCCACCGTTTGCCGTCAAATTATAGGTCGCTGGCCCCGGGTCAAAATCAGGGGTATTCCAAAAATGCCCTGTTGTATAAACATTTCCTGACAGATCCAAAGACATAGAAGAAGCCCAAACCTCTCCTGATAAACCTCCCAACTGTTTGCCCAAACAAAATTTCCGGAGCTATTTAGTTTTAAAATAAAGGAATTGTAGAAACTGGCGCTAACCAGATTGTATACTCCCGGTCCCGGGTCAAAATCCACTGTGTCAGAAAAATAACCCGATACATATATATTTCCGGAAGCATCCAAAGCAATTGAATTAACATCTTTAAAGCTATAAGTGCCCGTTATTTGTTTTGTCCAGGTAAAATTTCCTGAGTTATCAGACTTGGTAATAAAAATATCCCTGTTTGCATACCCGGAAGTTGTTAAATTAAAAACTCCTGCACCCGGATCAAAATCTACTTTGCCCTCAAAAGTTCCCGTTGTATAGACATTATTAGAATTGTCAACTGTAACGTCAATTCCTGTGGCAAGTCCATAATAACCACCTATGCTTTTCGCCCATTCAAATGTGTTTGTCTGGGCATTTAAGATCAAATCAGATAATACGAGAGAGACAATTAAATAAAATTTTTTCATTGAACTTTATAGATAGGCCTTGTTTATTAACGGGTTTTTATCAGCTTCAAAACTTTTTTTACCTGTCCCGATCCATCTGGATTTTCCCCGCAAATAATCTTTGCAGAATAAATTCCCGGTGCAGATTCCGGCATGTGGATTACGAATTGAGGATTAAAACGGGTCTCGCTCAAAATCAAATTTCCAATCATGTCAAAAATCTGAATAGAAATTTTTTCTGTACCGGGGTTTCTTATTTCACAATTAAAATCACCATTTGAAGGATTCGGAAAAACGTTTACATCAAAAATATTCTCCTCATTATCTATCGATGCATTTTCATCTTCCCTGCACGGAACTGTTACGGTTACTCCCGTTGATAATTTTGAACACCCGCTGCTATTAGTAACTTTTACCTTATACACACCTGCAATCGAAGCTGTATAATTTATCAATGTTGCTCCTGAAATATTTGCTCCTCCTTTTTTCCATTGCCAGGTTAACCCGGTACCTGAATTTGCAGAAAGCACCACACTTCCTCCTGCACAAAATGTTGTCGGCCCTTGAGGTGTTATGGTTGCAGAAGGTACAGGATTAACTGTTACAACCGTCCCGGTTGTTGTTGTTGTTGAACATCCTGTTACAGTATTAATCACTGTAACTTTATATGTGCCTCCATTAGCTGCAGTATAAGAAGAGAGTGTTGCACCCGGAATATTTGCTCCGCCTTTTTTCCATTGATACGTTTTATTTGTTCCGTAAGGAACACTCAGCGTAACACTTTCTCCCGAACACAAGACAACAGATCCGGATGGAGTGATTACCGCGCTCGGGTTACTATTAACAGTGGCGGACACCGGTAATGAAACAGCAGAACATCCGTAAGGATTTGAAACACGCACAGTATAGCTGCCCGAACTTTTTGCTGCATAATTTTGTGAAAGGGCACCTGGAATATTTGCACCGTTTTTTTTCCATTGGTAAATAAACCCAATTCCGGAATTTGCAGAAAGAATGACGGAATCGCCATTGCAAAATGTAGTTGAACCGGACGGAATAATTGTTGCAGGTAAATTGCTGTACACGTTCATAACCTGTACCGGTGACATGCTGCTTCCGCACTGATTAGAAATTTCAACTTTATAGTTTCCTCCCTGCGTCACGCGAAAGGCTGAAGAGTTAGCTCCTGAAATATTATTTCCATTTCGCTTCCATTGATAGGAAGGCGGACTGGGGTAAAGCGGTGTAAACGTGGCTGCAAGCACAGCGCTTCCCCCCGTACATAATTGATCGGAGCCGATCACGGAAATATTACTATTTGAGGGAGCCGTTAATACCGTTACAAAGGCAGCATTAGAATAAGTGGAACCACAGGCTGAATTTACAACGACAGTATAAGTCCCTGAAGTGTTTGCAATGTAATCAGCAGTTGTGGCACCGGCAATTGGTGTGAGCCCTTTACGCCACTGAAAGCTGAAACCGGCTCCGGTCTGCGCGTGAAGTATTACGCTGTCACCATTGCAGAAATAAATATTTCCTGAGGGAGAAATATAAGCGGGAGCCGCGTTTGCGTTTACAATAACGGATTGTGAAGTTGCTGTGCCGCAGGAAGCGGTAACCTGTACTGTATAATTTCCACTTGCAGAAGCAATATAGGAGGAAGAAGTTGCACCGGAAATATTAATATTGTTTAATTTCCATTGATACGAATAACCCGTTCCCGTGTTAGCATTAAGTGTAACGCTGCCCCCGGTGCAGAAATTTAAGGAGCCAGACGGGCTAATGAAAGCGCCAGGCGAATTGCTGTTTATATAAACAGATGCCGCCATAGTACAACCATTGGTATTGGTTATTACAACCGAATAGAAATCGCCACCGCCAGATTGAACAGTATACGTCTGATTAGTTGCACCCGAAATTGCACCGAACACTGCATACCATTGATAGGTTTTATTTGAACCTGCCACAGCAGTAAGAACCACAGAACCTCCGGGGCAAAAAGAAAGCGGACCACTTGCTGTAATGGATACCACGTCAGCGAACGGACAATTATTTATCTCCAGCTCAGGTGTATAATATGTTCCGCAGGCATTTGTCAGACGGCATTTGTATTTATAGTTGCAACTATAATAATAGCCGTGATCAACTGCTCCTGTAATCGGGTTTCCATCCCGGTACCATTGGTAATCAGTCCCGGTGAAGTCAGGAACGGAAAGAAATCCGCAGAGCGTATCCAACGTAATAACAGTTGAGGGAGGAATTACAGGATCAATCTCTGCATAAATTGAATCTGTACTTCGTGAACCGAGTGTATTGGAAACGATACATGAATAATACCCCGCTTCTATTGCATGATAATAGTAGCTGTTGGCAGAAGGAATATTTACACCATTGAACTGCCATTGATAGGAATCCCAGAACATTCCCGTACAGTTGAAATTATTCGGCTTGTGCGGATTTACATATATGTTTTTTCCGACAGTAGAACAAACAGGATTCAGATTGTCAGTAAAAAGTCCGAAAAAAGCAGGATATTCCAATTCGCGCACTAAAACATCATTTGAAACGCTGGTAGAGCCATTTGACCATGTGGCAACACAAAACCACACTCCGCCAGGCGGAGCCCAATTTACTGGCCCCTGATCAACACCTGTTGGAGCAGGCCCAATACAAAATTGATAGTGAGATCTTTCAAACCATTCATAAGCAACAGCACCTGACGGGGATGCTGTCAGGTCCTGAAAATTAATATATGAATCTACCGGGCCCGTTGGTGTTACAGTCAGGGTTTGTGCATCCGCCTGCTCTGTAAAACAAATGCTTAAAAGAAAAGGAACGCATAGCAGATAACATTTTTTATTTTTCATTTTATTTTGTTTTAATCAGCTTTACCACCTTTTTGTTCTGTCCGCAAATGATTTGTCCGGAATAAATTCCCGGGGCTAATTCCTCATTGTATATTGTTAATTGCGAATTAAAATATGTTTCGCTCAAAACCATATTTCCAATCATGTCAAAAATCTGAATAGAAATTTTTTCTGTACCGGGGTTTCTTATTTCACAATTAAAATCATTATTTGAAGGATTCGGAAAAACATTTACATCAAAAATATTTTCATCATTATCTATCGATGCATTTTCATCTTCCTTGCACGGAACGGTTACGGTTACTCCTGATGATAATTTTGAACATCCGTAAGCGTTTGTAACCTTCACTTTATACACACCGGCAGTTGTGGCTGTATAATTTATCAATGTGGCGCCTGAAATATTTGTTCCTCCTTTTTTCCATTGGTATATTAATCCCGTTCCGGCATTTGCAGAAAGCACCACGCTTCCTCCTGCACAAAATGTTGTGGGGCCCTGTGGTGTTATTGTGGCAACAGGTAAAGAATTAACAGTCACAACCGTCCCGGTTGTTGTGGTTTTTGAACATCCTGTTACAGTATTAATCACAGTAACTTTATATGTGCCTCCATTAGCTGCAGTATAAGAAGAGAGTGTTGCACCCGGAATATTTGCTCCGCCTTTTTTCCACTGATATGTTTTATTTGCTCCCGAAGGTGCACTTAATACAACACTTTCACCTGAACAAAATGTAGTAGGCCCTGCGGGGGTGATAGTTGCTGAAGGAACTGAATTAACTGTAATGCTTACCTGGCTGGAGGTAACTGTATCACATGCATTAGAAATTTCACAAGTAAAAGTTCCTCCTGTTTTTGCATAGTAAAATTGGGAAGTTGCTCCGCTAATATTATTTCCATTCTTTTTCCATTTATATTTATTGCCATTATCTGCAAACAACATCACGCTGTCTCCATTACAAAAAGTGGTATTTCCAGAAGAATAAATTAAGTTAGAAGGTGACGTGCATAAAGGTGTATATTCCCACCAGTCATTGGTATGTGTAGTGCCGCCACCTGAAGTATTTATGTCCCCGGTTCCTACATAACACCTTCCGCCTGTAGAACATCCCGTAGTCCGGAACCTTCCCAGAGTAGGAATATCGGCTCTTTGTGTCCATGAATTAGCAACGGGATCCAATTCCAGGAGTGCACTTACCAATGGACCATTCCAATAATACCATTGCCCGCACGCAACATACCCTTTACCGTTAGAGCTGAATGAAGCTGCTTCATTTAAATTCTGAGGCAGAGCTGCAACGGAACTCCACGAATTAGTTGCGGGATTATAAGAGTGACATGTATTGGTTAAGCCGTTTGACCAATCTCCTCCACAAACATATCCTTTATTCCCGATTGTAAAACAGGCAGCCTGTGTTCTTCCCACTCCGGGGAAATTCGCTTTCGGTGTCCATGTATTTGCGACAGGATCGAATTCAAAAAATGTTTGCGGAAAAACATATCCGCTGCGTTCACCGCATCCAACATATCCTTTGTTACCAATGACAAAAGCGGCATTTCCAAAATAAGCAGAATCAGGATAATTTGCTTTTTGCAGCCAGGTGTTAGATACAGGATTGTATTCCCAGAAATCTCTTAAAGCAACCGGGTTACCACCTTGTCCTAAACCAAGATATCCTTTGTTGCCAATTGAAAAACTTGTCGCCTGCAACCTTCCTGCAGCAGGTAAATTTGCTTTTTGCGTCCAGGTATTTGTCACAGGATTAAATTCCCATAAGTCATTTCCATTTCCCGAACTGGCAGAACCGGTTGCCAGGTAACATTTAGCGCCTATTGAAAATGATGTTGCCATTAGCCTCCAGGCCGGAGGATTACTTGCCATTTTAAACCAGGTATCAGGAGTACCCTGGGGAGCACAAATCACATAGCCGATGTCGGAGCTAAAATTAGGATTGGTCGGAAGGTTTGGAATACACCAGAGAGAATTGTCCGATGCAATTAGAGACTGGAGCGTATCGGGCAATGTGGGAAGGCTCGTCAGGTGATTAAAGCTGCAGAATAAAGTATTCAGCAGTGGAGGAAGAGGAGGAAGACTGGTTAAAGAATTATGATCGCAGAAGAAATACCAAAGCATTTGAGGCAGCGCAGGCAGTGAAGTGAGGTTATTATTAAAACAAATTAATTCACCCAATGAATTGGGTAATGCCGGAAGCGAGCTCAACTGGTTGTATTCACAGTGGAAAAATTGGAGATTAGGCGGCAATGATGGTAAAGATGTAAGCTGGTTATGATCACAATATAAATCCCAAAGCATCGAAGGTAATGGTGGCAAAGAAGTAAGAGAGTTACCTCCGCAATAAAGACCGGTAAGTGACCAGAAATATTGAATCCCTGTGAGATCAGAAATGCCATAGTTAGTGATATCAATGTTGGGAATCCCCCCCAGGCCAGGATAGGTAGTGTCCAGACTATCTCCGACAATTGCTCCCGGCACAATTGTATTAATATATTGTCGCCATACCGGGTCGGGAATATACACGTACGGTTGTGAATAAATTTTTGCATTGATCGAACACAACAAAATAGTCAGTACAATTTTTTTCATTGGTTATAAATTATATGCATCAAAAGTAGATGTAAGATAATTCCTGTACAATACGACTTTAATATGAATTTTGGCAGGCGGAAAAATGATTATCGAAAATTATTTTTTTGATAAGGTTACAATATCATCCACTTCTAAAACCGATTTTTCATAACCAATTACTGCTGAGTTAATCATGGCAAGACCTAATTCCGTTAGGGTGCAAAAATATTTTGGAAAAAATTTTCTCATAACGGGTAACAGCCAACCGAAAATTTTATAAAGTCCAAGTGTGTTCTTCAATCCTTTTGTGGGTTCAATAACTCCCGGGCGAAATGCATAAGCTCTTTTAAAAGGAAGTTTCATCAGATCATTTTCGGTTTTTCCTTTTACTCTTGCCCACATACTTTTTCCTTTTTCAGTGCTGTCAGTTCCGGCACCGGAAATGTAGGAGAAAACCATTTCTTTATTAAGTCCGCAAAGTGTTTGAGCAACGTGCATCGTTAAAGTATGCGTCATCTTTGTATAATCTTTTTCATTCATGCCGACAGAGGAAACTCCGAGACAAAAAAAGCATGCATTGTATCCGGCAAGCTGATTTTCCACGGAGCTTAAATTAAAAAAATCATCATGCAATACTTCTTTCAATTTCGGGTGAGCGATGCCGGAAGTTTTTCTGCTCAGCAACAAAACCTTTTCCACATCGGGGTGCATTAAACATTCATGCATCACCCCCTCTCCTACCATGCCGGTAGCGCCTGTAATCACTGTTTTTATTTTTGAACGGGATGATGGATTCATGATTAATTATCTGCGAAGTGTTCTGTAAAAGTAAATCAAAATCTCTTTTTAATTTTATTGCAACTTTGCGCTCTTTAATTTCACCATTTGACGCAGGTAAAAGCAACATACAGTGACATCTGGAAGATTTCCTATCCCATCATGTTAGGAAGCCTTGCTCAAACCGTCCTGGGTTTGACAGATACGGCATTTCTTGCGCGCGTGGGAGAAATAGAATTGGGCGCTTCAGGCATTGCGGGTGTTTTTTATTTTGTGCTTATTATGATCGGCTATGCCATCGGCATTGGTGCACAAATATTAATTGCACGCAAAGCCGGTGAAGGTAAAACAAAAGAGATCGGGATTATTTATGATCATACGCTCCTGATTCTTGTCGTTTTTTCCCTGATACTTTTTGTTTTCCTGCGCTGGTTTTCGCCTTTCATATTTGATTCAATTCTTGATTCGGAAAGAGTAAAATCAGCAGCTGACAGTTTCATTGCCTATCGTTGCTGGGGAATTATCGGTGTCATGATCACTGTTTCATTCCGTTCTTTTTACACAGGCATTGCTGCTACAAGAATTATTACCTACAGCGCATTCCTGATGACAGGAATAAATATTGTCCTTGCTTATATTTTAATATTCGGTCATTTTGGATTTCCTGCAATGGGAATCAGCGGAGCAGGTTTAGCGTCAGCAATTTCAGAAACCATTACAGCTATCTATCTTTTAGTTTACACTTATTACAAAAAAGAATTTCACAAATTCGAACTTTTTCAATTTAAGAAATCTGAAACACCTGTTTTTTCAAGCGTGATGAATTTGTCTGCGCCTGTGATGCTGCAGCACCTCATTTCAATGGGCGCATGGTTCTTATTTTTTGTATTTATAGAAAAATTAGGAGAGCATGCGCTTGCCATTTCAAATATTGTCCGCAGCACCTATATGCTTTTAATGACTCCTGTGTGGGGATTTGCAGCAGCGGCAAACAGCATGACCAGTAATCTTATCGGGCAGGAAAAAAAAGACGAAGTATTATCATTGCTCAAAAAAATTATTACGCTTAGCTTAATTATTACGGCTGTTATGGTCGGATTTAACGCCATATTTCCCTCGGGAATACTCAGCGTTACCACTTCCAATGAAACGTTGATCCATGATTCAAAAGGAAGTTTTTATGTGATATGCGGAGCAATGATTTTATTTTGCAGCAGCTTTGTTTTATTCAGCGGAGTTTCAGGAACAGGAAATACAAAAATGGCCATGCTCATGGAAATAGTAAATATTTTTATTTATGTCATTTATGTGTATATATGCGCACACGTAATACAGGCAAGTGTGGAATGGGTGTGGGTGGCTGAAATTCTCTATTGGCTGCTCATGGGTGTTTTTTCTTACATTTACTTAAAAAGTAATCACTGGAAAAAATTAACACTGTAAAATGAACTCTGCTATCAAAACCGTTATATTATTCCTGTCAGCATTCTTAATCAGTTCGTGCAGCAAAAAAAATACAGGATCTCTTCAGCAAAATTCTTCTTCAGATCCACCGGTGAAAGATTCAAAAATGATTGAAGCAACAATTGTTGATTACACAACCCTCGATGGATGCAGGTTTCTTCTTGAATTACCGGGCGGTGAAAAACTGCAGCCTGAAAATCTTACTCCGGAGTTTGAGAAAGACAAAATGAAGGTGATGATAAAATATCATGTCACTGATAAGATGACCATCTGCATGGCAGGCAAAACCATCTATATTGATTTCATCAAAGCAAAAAAAGAATAATGGCTGAAAGCAAATTGAAAATTATTTTTTTGGGTACTCCTGAATTTGCTGTTCCGTCATTGGAAATTCTCCTGGATAATAATTATGAAATAGCCGGAGTTGTGACCGTACCCGATCAGCCTTCGGGAAGAGGATTGCAATTAACTCCATCAGCAGTGAAAAAAGCTGCGCTTAAACATAATTTGAAAATATTTCAGCCTGAAAAATTGAAAGATGAAAACTTTTTAAATGAGTTAAAAAACGCGGGTGCCGATTTATTTATAGTGGTTGCTTTCCGTATGATGCCTGAAAAATTATGGCAGATGCCCCGGCTGGGAACGTTTAATCTCCATGCCTCCCTCCTGCCCCAATATCGCGGAGCAGCTCCCATCAATCGTGCAATTATGAATGGAGAAACAGAAACAGGCGTCACCACGTTTTTTTTAAAGCATGAAGTGGATACGGGAAATATTTTATTCAGAGACGGAGTTATCATTGAAGAAAATGAAACCGCAGGAGAATTGCATGACAAATTAAAAACAATTGGTGCAGCATTAGTATTAAAAACAGTAAAGGCAATTGAATCAAAAAGTTTTAAAAAAATTCCGCAATCAGAATTGATAAAAGAAAAGGAGCAACTAAGAACAGCTCCAAAAATTTTTAAGGAAGATTGTAAAATAAACTGGAATCAAAAAATCGAATATATTCATAATCATATCCGGGGATTAAGCCCATATCCTTCTGCGTTCACCGCGATAGTTTCACCGGATGGGCAAACCTACCCGGTCAAAATATTTAAAAGCGAAAAAGAATTTTCTTCTTCCATCACTTTGCCCGGAAAAATAGAAACGGATGGAAAAACTTTTTTAAATATTGCCGGAACAAATGGGTTCATAAAAATCCTTGAAATTCAATTGCAGGGAAAGAAAAAACTTTTAACAGAAGAATTTTTAAGGGGGTTTAAGATTTCAAATGATTGGACAATAAATCCACAGTAATAATTTTCACTTTTGATTTTTTGAATGAGTACCTGAACAAGTAAGTTTATTGTTACAAAAACTCAGCAATAGCTTTTTCCGGGCTTTTATGCTCTTCTGTACTTTAAAGTTTCTGCATTGCTGTTCACCCTTTGAACAAGTAATATATTCTGAAATTCAATTCTGAACTTTACATTCATTTGTCTACGTTTACTTAAAATTCAATTCAAACCGGTCTCAAAAATTTTCTTTATCCGTTGCAGCTTATTTTAATATTACATGTTCAATGAAACTTTTATCTTGCAGAGTCAGTCTTATTCCCATATAACCCTAAACCTAAAAACCATGAGATCACTTCTTATTTTCCCGATCCTGCTGCTTTCTTTAAATTTAGCTCGTGCGCAATATTGGATGCAGCGCGGAGGCGGTTTAACCGTTGATGAAGGGATGGACATTGCATCGGATGGTGCAAACAATACTTACACCACAGGGTATTTTACAACTTCAGCAACTTTTGACGGAACCATTATTACTTCTGCAGGGCTCGATGATATTTTTATAGCTAAAACAAACAACAATGGAAATCTGCAATGGCTGAAAAGAGCAGGCGGGCTCAATATAGATAAGGCATTGTCCATAGATGCTGATAATTCAGGAAATATCCTGGTCACGGGATTTTTCTATACTACTGCGGATTTTGACGGGCAAACAATTACTTCTGCCGGGCAGCAGGATATTTTTATTGCTAAATATAATTCTTCAGGAACTTTGATTTGGGTAAGGCGGGCAGGTGGTACAGGCAGTGATGCCGGCAACGGGATTACATTTGATAATTCAGGAAATGTTATAGTGACCGGTGAGTTTTCAGGAAGCTGTTCATTCGGAAGCACCACGTTGATCAGCCAGGGTGGTTCAATAGATGTATTCACCGCTAAATATGATAATAACGGAAATTTTCTCTGGGCCAAAAAAGGCTCCGGAACTTATACCGATCGCGGAACGGATGTTTCAACCGATGCGAATGGAAATATATACGTCAGCGGAATGTTCAGTGACACCATCACTTTTGACGTGCAGCACAATAACCCCATGTATAATGCCATGTTCCTGATTAAATACAATTCATCCGGGTCAGAGCAGTGGTTTCGCTGGATGGGAAGCGGAACCGTTGTGAATATGGGAGGGGTTATGGTACACAATAGTGATGTGAATATTACCGGAAATTTTAACAGCACATTGTATTTTTTTGGGGGACCAACTAACCCGACTTTAAGCAGCAGCTATCCGAATGATATTTTTGTTTGCAGGTATGACGTACTGGGAAACCTTGTATGGAGCCATGCAGACGGGTCTGCCAGCGAAGTTTCAGCCGAAGCAATTGCCACCAATAGTACTGGCGAAGTAATTATTGGCGGTAATTTTAAATGCAGGTTTTCATCTTTTTCGACTCAGTACGGAAATGGAATTTTTTGCAGTGTCGGGTATTGGGATACCTATGTTGCTTCATATGATAATGCGGGAAATTGGATGTGGGCACGCCAGTTCGCTGGGCGCCAGGATGATTTTTTGCATGGTCTGACTGTCAAACCGAATAATTATATTGCAGATGCAGGCAGCTTTAAAACTGCTTTTATTTCACCCTATGAACCATCGGCCTTCACTAATCACGGAATATACGGAACAGATTACCTCCACAACTCCGGATCCATGTCTTATTGTTCAGATAACGACTACGTGGAATATTTATGGCTTATTTCTTATGGCAACAGTGATGCTTTTATTAATTCGAATATTGATTTGAATCGGGAACCCTATGACTATTTTGAAAGAACAGGATCGGCTTGTGTGCGTCCTTTCAATGATGTATGCATTGGGAACAGCCTTCCGAATTTAAGCTGCAAAGATACTATTGAGGATTGCGGAAGCCTCAATATAGGAGTTGATAAGAATACTATTTATGATATTGATCCCGATTTTAACTACCTGTGGAGCACAGGTTCAACTACCGGCAGTACTACTGTTTCCGTTTCGGGTTATTACAATGTTAAAGTAACCACTGCCGATGGTTGCTTTACAAACCGTGATACAATTTATTTCTTATCACATCCGGACCCTCCTAAACCTTTAATAACCGACAGCAAAGGGATTAACATTAATGCACTTAATACACAACCTATACCTCTTTGTCTGCCGGATTCAGTAGTGCTTACTTGTCCTAATGTGGGAACCAATACAGTTCAATGGAGTAGTTTTCCGGTTGGGCAAAACCCTGTAACAGTAAGTACAGGCGGGTGGTATTATGTAACACTTACCAACCAGTTTGGGTGTACGAGCTCAAACGTTGTTCAGGTAATTGCCGGAAATGCTCTTCCTCCGGTGCAGCCAAAAATGAAATGCCTTGAAGATACTGATGGGAACGATACTATAGAATTATGTTATGGTCAACATTTTACTATGTTTCTTTACGACCAGTTGTCAAATCCTGGCGGCAACATATTAAATTGTTTTCCTGCTATGACTCATGCACATTGGAGCACAGGTGCAATTTTATCTTACTCTCCCATTTCTTATTGCAACCCTTACTCTCAAAATTATTTTACACCCACCCAGGTCGGGACTTTTTTTGTAATTATAAGCGCATGGATTATCCGTTCAAATCCCTGTGATACGGATTCGATTTTCTGTAATAAGAGCCTTCATATAATAGTGCATCCCACTCCAACAGGAAGTTTAAACATTGCCGTAAATGGCCCTACTCTTATTTGTCCCGGGGATTCAGCCATGCTTATTGCCACACCCGATACAAACATTTATCACTGGTCAACGGGAGAAA
>Ga0134123_10000138_pt1 | contig 45922 bp, 36 predicted proteins | sample KB303_FD_96460 | JGI IMG/M metagenome (GOLD analysis project Ga0134123, IMG submission 96460) | Terrestrial soil microbial communities without Nitrogen fertilizer from Kellogg Biological Station, Michigan, USA - KB3-0-3 | ecosystem: Environmental > Terrestrial > Soil > Unclassified ...
CGTCGAGGGCGCCGGGACGACGGCCGCGATCGAGGGACGCGTCAAGCAGATTCGCGCGCAGGTCGAGGACACCACCTCCGACTACGACCGCGAGAAGCTGCAGGAGCGGCTCGCGAAGCTCGTGGGCGGCGTCGCCGTCATCAAGGTCGGTGCGGCCACCGAGACCGAGATGAAGGAGAAGAAGGCGCGCGTCGAGGACGCGATGCACGCGACGAAGGCGGCGGTCGAGGAAGGCATCGTCGCGGGCGGCGGCGTGGCGCTGCTGCGCGGCGGCAAGGCGCTCGAGTCGCTGAAGCTCGAAGGCGACCAGAAGGTCGGCGTCGACATCATCCGGCGCGCCATCGAGGAGCCAATGCGCCACATCGCGAGCAACGCCGGCCAGGAAGGGTCGATCGTCGTCTCGAAGGTCAAGGACATGAAGCAGGACGAAGGCTTCAACGCCGCGACCGAGACGTACGAGGACCTGGTGAAGGCGGGCGTCATCGATCCGGCAAAGGTCGTCCGCAACGCGCTGCAGAACGCCTCGTCGATCGCCTCGCTCCTGCTCACGACCGAGGCGCTGGTCTCTGAGATTCCGGAGGAGAAGAAGGACGCGCCGTCGATGCCGCACGGTGGCGGGATGGGCGGCATGTACTAAGTGGAAAAGTGGAAAAGTTGAGAAGTGGAAAAGTAAGTTGAAAGTTTGAAGTAAGTTGTAAGTTGAAAGTGCAGGCCGGGCTCTTCGGAGCCCGGCCCTTTTTTCGTACACGCTGTGTTCGATTGACCACGGTGCTGTGGCGCGGCCGGCACACCCGCGGTGGGATCGAGCGCCGTCGCCGTCCTGAAGCGCATCAGCGACCGAGCAACTCCTGGCGCGATTGATGCTCGCTGTAGGCACGGCACGCCGATCTGATGAAGGTTCTCGTCGTCGTACTCGCCGCTGTCGTTGTCGCCGCCTGTGGGTCCGATGCGGCGCCGGTGAGGCCTTCACCGCCGCCAGTCGCGACGTTCACGTTGACGGGCCGCGTTGTGCACGCCCCGACCGGAACTCCGACGGTCGGCGCCACCGTGTCCGTGACGACGGGCGTGAATGCCGGACGCAGCACGCAATCCGATCTAGAAGGGCGTTTCACGCTCGCGAATCTTCAGCCCGGCACATTCCCCATCGAAGTCGCTTTCGGCGTGCTGGGCACGGTGCTGCGTCGCGACGTGCAACTCACGCAGGACACGACGCTGGAGCTCGTGTGGACGCCGGCGCCACCGCCGACCTTTGCATTGTCGGGGCGGATCACGGAAGCCGGCGCCGGAGCGGCGCTCGGCGGCGCGACGCTCGCCGTCATCGATGGCGTGAACACCGGCCGCACCACGACTACCGCCGCAGACGGCACCTACCGGATGCCGGACATGACGCTTGGCGGCTTCACGCTACGCATCAGGTACCCCAGTTATGACTCCGAGTTCCGCGCCGTTCGACTCACCGCAGACACGACGCTCGACGTCCAGATGCGTCCCGCCATGCAATCGCTGGCCGGAACATGGACGGGAACATTCGTCCAGTCCACAAATGCTCCGGCACTCAGCATTCCTGAAATCACGCTGACGCAGTCCGGCGCCACCGTCGCGCCGGTTGTCAACAGCTACGTGGATTTCAGCGGCACGATCCGGGATCTGTCCGCGATCGGATCGACAACGCAGATTACGGGGACCTTGAGCTTCGCGATCGTGCAGGGTCCGCCGCGGGCGCCGACGTCCTGCAGGGGCACGGGTAGCTTCGCCGGCACGGTCAACTGGACGCGCATCGTCCTGACGGCGCCCCAGGTCACCTTCCCGTCGTGCTCGCCGCCGTTCACAAACGCGACCCTCGTTCTCATCCGTCAGCAATAGGCCGTCGGCCGTTTAGCCGGAGCGTCGAGTCCGACCTTCACGTCAGCGTCGGTTCGAGGATTGGCGGGAAGCAGACCGCACGTGCCGCGCTCAGCGGTGGCGGCCGCTCTCGAGGATCTCGTACGTGCCGCGCTCGAAGGTGTCGTAGACGCCGAGCGCCTTCGCGTCGGCGAACGGCAGGAACTGCATCATGATGACGCCGGCGACCCCGCGCCGGCGATCGATCCAGAAATAGGTGTTGTCGATGCCGCCCCAGCTCAGGCTGCCGGCGGAGCGCTTGGCGGGCGTCCCGCGCGCGGTGATGAGGAATCCCAGCCCCCACTTGTCCCGCCCGTCGTCGACGAAGGTGAAGTCGCTGCTCCGCTCCGGCATCGCCGTGCGGAGGGCGGCCACGCTCAGGGCGCCGATCTGGTTGGCGGCCATCGCGTCGATCGATGCCGGCGAGAGCACGACCGCCCCGTTGAACCGGCCGTCGTTGAGCACCATCTGCTCGAACCGGATGTAGTCGACCGCGGTGGAAAACAGGCCCCCATCACCGCGGAATTCCGTCACGGCCGGGATCGGCGCCGCGGGCTGTTCCAGGAGCGAGCCGTCGCCCTGCCGGTTGTGGATCGTCGCGACGCGCGGCTGATCCTCCGGGCGCACATTGAACGAGGTGTCACGCATCCCCAGCGGCAGAAACACGCGATCGTGCAGGTAGGCTTCGAGCGTTCGGCCCGACACCGTTTCCACGATCCTGCCGACCCACAACGTGCTCGGGCCGTAGTGCCAGCGTTGGCCCGGATCGAACACCAGCGGGCCCGCCTCGAAGGTGTCGCCGTTGCGCGGCTTGAAATCGCGCACCGTCGGGCTCACGAAGTTGTACGCCAGTCCCGACGTGTGCGTGAGCAGCTCGCGGACGGTCGGCGGACGCCGGGCGGGCCGCACCGTGTATGCACCGGAGTCGCTGGAGAAGGAGTCGACGACCTGAAGATGCCGGAAGCCGGGCAGATACTTGTCCGCGGGGTCGTCGAGTGCGACGCGCCGCTGCTCGACCAGCTGCATCAGGCCCGCCGACGTGACGGCTTTCGTCATCGACGCGATGCGGAAGATCGTGTCGGCCGTCATCGGACGCCGCTGGCCGGCGTCGCGCGCGCCAAACGCGCCGCTGTAGATGATGCCGTTGCGATCGGCCGCCAGCGCCACCACGCCCGGGACGTCGCCGCGCTCGACCGCCGCCTTCAGCCGCTGATCGAGGCGCGCGACGGCATCGGCGGGCGCCTGCGCCGCCCGCAGCACGCCGCTGACCGCGATGAGGCCGACCACGAATGCGAGTTGCGCGCGTCGCATACTTCGTAGTGCAACGTACTTCTGACGTCGGCCAAAGATCAATACGTTTGCGCCGTCGATGAGAGGTAGTATCTACGCGCGCCTCGAGCGCTCAGAGGAGAGATGCTGTGACTCGTTATTGCAGGTTCGGGATTGCCGCGGCCGCGATTGCAGCCGCTCTCATGGGCGCGGCGTGCCGCCCCAGCGGGCCGCGAGTGATGTTCGTCCAGCCGCAGGACGGCGCGACCGTCAAGAGCCCCGTCAAGCTCGAATTCGGCGTCCAGGATTTCACCATTGCGGCGGTGCCGCAGGGAACGGTCACCGAGACCCGGCCGTCGCTCGGCCACTATCACATTGGCGTGGACGCTGACTGCCTCCCCACCGGCATGGTCATCCCGCGCGCGGCGCCGTGGGTGCATTTCGGCGACGGGAAGAACGTCATCGACATGCAGTTGCCCGCGGGGATGCACAAGCTGACATTGCAGGTGGGCGATGACCTGCACAGGACCATCGAGGGACTCTGCACGACGATCTCGGTGAACGTGACCGAGTGAACCCCGATAGAGCTGCCCGCAGACCCGTAACCGGCGAGGATTATCCGCAGGGTTCGGCTACGGATCATCGGTAGGGTCCGGCTTTAGCCGGACCTATCGCAGCGTGAATTCGATTTCGAAGCTGACGAGGACCGCCACGGGCTCGCCGAAACGCGTGCCCGGGACGAAGCGGAACTGCTTGGCAGCCTTGATGGCTTCGTTGTCGAGACCGAACACGGCGTCGAGCGACCGCGTGATCTTCACGTCGCCGACTGAGCCGTCGGACATGACGACGCCTTCGAGGCGAACGATTCCCTGGACCTTGGCGCGCATCGCTTCGGCCGTGTAGTTGGGACGCACGCTGCGCAGCAGGCGCGGCGATTCGACGCCGTTGCCGGGGCGGTAGACGCCGCCGCCGGTCCCGCCGCCGCTGCCTTCGCCGAGACCGGAGCCCTGGCCGTTGCCGATGCCGGTGCCGGAACCTGTTCCGGCGCCACCCTTGGTGCCTTCGCCTTGCGAGGTCGTGTCTTCCTTCGATTCGATCAGGCCCGGCGATGTCTCGTTCGCCGCGCTCATCGTCACCGCGGGAATGTTGACCTTCTCCTCCTCAGGAGGCTTCACCTCCGGGACGGGCGTCGGGGCGGGTGCCTTCTCGACCGGGACGGTGATTTTCTCCTTGCCCGGGAGTTCAGCCTTCTTGATCGGCTCTTTCTGTTGATTGCCCCCACCGCCCCCGCCGCCCCCAGCGCCCGGTTCAGCAAGCCACACGATTTCGTGAGGCGCACTGTTGAGCAGCATCGCGTTGTTGCTCAGGTCTGGCTTGTACCGGACGACCAGCAGGAAGAGGATGAGGAACGCCCCGTGGCTGATGACCGATGCCGCGAGCGAGCCTCCGAGCCGTTTTTGCTGCTGTTCGAACAGAAAATGCACTTCCGGCGGCCCCGCTACAGCGTGGACGTAGAGGTGGCCCTGGGCCGGAGCGCGTTCAGGCGTGCTCTGCGGGGCGGTCGTCGGCATTACGGCGGCGTTTGTATGGCTCATTGTCACCGAGCAAGTCAGGGCACCGCAACTGCAAAACAGGTACCTCGACAGCTTCGCTTACGAAAGACCGATTCCCCGTTTGGATGCGCGAGTGTCGCGTTTGGCCGGGCGAAACTGAGGACAATTTACGTATTGCTCCATGTCCCAACCGCAACCGGCGACCCGCCGTTGCGCAGCAGGACGTCGCGAGCGATCTCCACCGGCGGGCGATCGACGTGCGCGCCGACGAGGAACGCACCCCCCTCGATTCGTTTTTCCCAGCGCGACGCCTCGCCGGCCTCGAGGCCGGCGTGCTGCAGCGCGCGCGAAATGTCGCCGGCCACGTGCCCGGCGGCTTCGCCGAGCGCGGCCGACAGCGGCCCGTCCGCCACGATCGGCCCGATTCCCGGTATCACGACGGCGACCGCGGCGGCCAGGTGCGCGGCGAGCTCGCCCAGTCGCGACGCGGTGCGCGAATCCTCGATCTCCGAGCCCGGCGAGGCGCCGGTCGCCTCGGCGATCGCCCCTTCCTCGTCGTGGGACCGCGCCACGATGGACACGCGCTCGCGCGGAATACCCAGCGTGCGCAGATCTTTCGCCGCGGCCGCGGCGGCCGCCGCGTCCTGGAAGAGCGCCATCACGAGAGCGTGCGACATCAATGGCTACAGTAATTCAAAATGCAAAATGCAGAATGCAAACCCTAAGTGCTCGAGAACGGGGCGAACGTCGACGCGCCTTTCGCCTCGTTATCGCCGACATGTCGCGTTTGCATTTTGAATCTTGCATTTTGCATTGACTGCGTCAGTCGGTCGTGTAGCCATCCCTGGCCCGCACGCGCAGCCCGGGGTGATTCCCGCTCAGCGTGACACGAATCGCGCGCCACTCGTGCGCACCCTCTTGTATCGGCTCGAGCGGCGCGTAGCCCAGCAGGTATTGATATCGCAGTTCACGCGCGATGGTCGACAGCGTCTTTTCGAGCTCCGTGGCGTCCTTCAGCAGGAACGACCGGCCGCCCGTCAGCACGGCCAGCTCCGCGAGAAACGCCGGACGCTGCTTGCCGATGGTGATCGGATAGATCAGGGCATTGCTGCGGCGCGCGCGGGCGACGACGTCGGCCTCGGTCGCGCGGCTGTAGCGATCGTTGCCGTCGGAGAAGAGGACCAGCGCCTGGCGGCCAGGCTCGGGCTCGAGACGATCCAGCGACGCGACGATCGCGTCGCGCAGCGCCGTGGTGCTCCACGGGTCGAGCGCCGAGATTGAGCGCGCCTGCGTGAAACGGTCGGTCGTGAGCGGCGCAATCACGTCGGCGCTGCTGCTGATGGCCACGACCATCGACCGATCGCCGGTCTTCAACTGGTCGAGGAACGACTTCGACGCCTGCTTGGCGAGCTCGAGCGGCTTGCCGGCCATGCTCCAGCTCCGATCGACACCGAGCGCGACCGTCAGCGGAAACTCGCCGAACGCGAACTGCTCGACCTGCTGCAGCTGATTGTTTTCGTACACCTGGAAGTCGTTTCGACGCAGTCCGGTGACGAGTTCGCCCTTCTCGTCGGTCACGGTCGCGTAGACCTCGACCAGCTGCGCCTGCGACGAAAACGTCGCCAGCGGACCTTCCTGCTGGTCGCCCTGCTGCTGCGCACGCGGGGTAGTGACCGCGCCGCCCGCCAGGACGAGCGCCGCCGCCACGATGAGCCGTCTCATTCTGGGAACCTCCGCGCAGACCTGTTCAAAAGGCATTCCGGCCGCAACGGCATGGTACAATTGAGCTTTCCACGGCAACCCACGCTTGAGGTGACATATGGGGCGACTTGGCATTCCTGAGCTGCTCATCATCCTCGTGATCATCATCCTGATCTTCGGAGCCAACCGCCTGCCCGAAATCGGACGTGGCATCGGCAAGGGGATCCGGAACTTCAAGGACGCGACGAAGGAAGACGAGAAGCTATAGCTTTTTCCTGGCCGCGCGCTCGCGCCGGCCGGGACGCTGCTTCTTTCGCGACTCGCGCGTCCGTTCCCGGCGCTGCTCCTTCTTCGGCTTCGTCCTGCTGCGCGGCGTCCCGCGACGCCGCTCCTCCTTCCGCACCGTATCGAGAATCTCCACCAGCCCGAGTTCGACCTGGCGACGCTCCATGTCCACGCGCACGACCTGCACGCGCACCTTGTCGCCCAGCCGGTACACCTTCTTCGTGTTCTCGCCGCGCAGCACGTGCTGCTGATCGAGGAAGCGGTAGTAGTCGTCCGCCATGCTCGACACGTGCACGAGCCCTTCCACGTAGTGTTCAACGAGCTCGATGAACAAACCGTACGGCGCTACACCCGTGATGTAGCCCTCGTACTCGTCGCCGACCTTGTCCGCCATGAAGCGGACCTTCTTCCACTGCAGCAGCTCGCGCTCGGCGTCGTCCGCGCGTCGCTCCATGTCGGAGGTGTGCTTCCCGATCTCCGGCAGCTCCTCGTCGAGCTCCTCGCGCCGCGCATCGGTGACCGGTCCGCGCCGCGACTCGCGCAGGCTGCGATGGACGACGAGATCGGGATAGCGCCGGATCGGCGAGGTGAAGTGCGTGTAGTGCTCCGCCGCCAGCCCGAAATGTCCGAGGCTGAGCGCGTCGTACCTCGCTTTCTGCATCGTCCGCAGCATCAGCGCCGCGATCGGCCGCTCTTCGGGCGTGCCGCGCACGCGGTCGATCAGCTTCTGGAAGTGCTTCGGCGTCACGGAACGCCCCTCCGCGCCGAGGCCGTAGCCGAGCGGCTCGATGAAGGCCTCGAACTCCGCCACCTTCTTCATGTCGGGCGCTTCGTGCACGCGGTGCAGCGCGGGCATCGCGTCGTCGACCAGGTGCCCGGCGACGGTCTCGTTGGCCAGGAGCATGAACTCCTCGATCAGGCGGTGCGCGATGTTCCGCTCCGCGGGCACAATCGCCTCGATTTCGCCGTACTCCGAGAGGATCACTTCCGTCTCGGGCAGGTCGAAGTCGATGGAGCCGCGCCGCCGCCGGCGGGCGTTCAGGATCTCGAAGAGTTCGCGCATCAGCTCGAACAGCGGCACGAGCTCCTTGTACTGCTCGATCGCCGCCGCGTCGTGGTCCGTGAGGATGGCGTTCACCGCCGTATACGTCATGCGCGCGTCGCTGTTGATGACGCCGTCGTGCATCTCGTAGCGGACGACGTGGCCGCGCCGGTCCACTTCCATCAGGCACGACTGCACCAGGCGATCGACCTGCGGGTTGAGGCTGCACAGGCCGGTCGCGAGCTCCGACGGGAACATGTGCACGGCCCGCTCGGTGAAGTAGACCGACGTGCCGCGCTCGTAGGCTTCCTCGTCGAGCGCGCTCCCCTCCTTGACGTAATGCGAGACGTCGGCGATGTGCACGCCGAGCCAGTAATGCCCGTTCTTCAGCTTCTCCAGCGTGATGGCGTCGTCGAAGTCGCGCGCGTGCTCGCCGTCGATCGTCACCGTGGTCACGGGGCGGAAGTCGGTCCGTCCCTGCACGTCGGCCGGCTTGACGACCGACCCGAGACGCCGCGCTTCCTGGACCGAGTCCTCCGAATGGGCGTCGGGGATGTTGTGCTTGCGGATGATGATCTGCGTGTCCACGCCGGGCTCGTTGATGTTGCCGAGCACTTCGACGATGCGGCCGACGGCGCCGCGCGCCGCCGTCGGCCATCGTGTGAGCTGGACGACGACCATGTCGTTGGCCTCGGCGGACGCGGACTGGCCGGACGGGATGTGGATGTCGGCGGTGATGCGACGGTCGAACGGGACGACATACGCCAGGCCGCCGGCATCGGTCTCGTAGCGGCCGACCACTGTGTCGTGCGCGCGCTCGAGGATGCGGACGATGGCGCCTTCCAGGCCGCGCGGCGTCTGCCGCTCGATGCGCACCAGCACGCGGTCGCCGTGCATCGCTTCCGTGAGGTTGGCGGCGGCGATGTAGATATCCTCGCGCTCCGCGTCCTCGGGGACGACGAAGCCGAAACCCGCGGGATTGGCCTGCAGGCGCCCGGCGACGAGGTCGCCGGCGTCCGGCAGCGCGTAGCGGTTGCCGCGCACCTGCGCGAGCTGGCCCGAGGCCGCGAGCCGCTTGAGGTCGCGCTTGAATGCGACGCGCTCGTCGCGCGGCACGCGCAGCAGGCGCGCGAGCTCGCGCGCCGACACCGGGTGGTGCACGCGCTCCTTGAAGAAACTGAGAATCTGGTCGGTGGAGGGCATTACTCGATCAGCGCGACCTGGACGTCGCCCACGTTCGTGCCGGTCGGGCCGGTGCGAACCAGGTCGTCGAGCGCGCCGAAGAATTGATAGCTGTCATTGTTGTCGAGAAAACGGCGCGGGTCGAGGCCGAGCGCCGCCGCGCGTTGCGCGGTGGTGACGTCGACGATGGCGCCGGCGGCGTCGGTCGGACCGTCGATGCCGTCGGTTCCGATGCTCCCAAACGCAAAGAGTGGGGCGGGTCCAGCAGAGTGTAGGGCGGGTCCTTTCGGACCGGCCAGCGCCGGTCCGTCCGCATCTGGCAGATAAGCCAGCATCGCCAGTGCGAACTCCTGGTTACGGCCGCCGACGCCGCTGCCCGTCACGTGAACCGTCGTCTCGCCGGCGCCGATCACGCAGGCCGGAGTGTTCGCGCCCGCGATCGTCGAGCGCACATCCTCTGCGAACGCCCGCGCCGCATCGCGCGCCTCGCCCACGATGGGCCGATCGATCACGTGGACGTCATATCCGCGGGCGCGCGCGGCCTCGACCGCGCCGGCGACCGCCGTCATGCGCCCCCCGATGATGCGCGCACCCGAGCGCGCGATTCGTGGATCCCCGGCCTTCGGCGTTTCAGCGACCTCGCCTTGCTCACCGCGGCGAAGCCGCGCGAGCACGGGGCCTGGATACGCGGCGTGCCCGTCCCGCCGCGCCAGCACCGCCAGCGCGTCCGCAAACGTGCTCGGATCCGGCATCGTCGGACCCGATCCAATCACCGACAGGTCGTCGCCCACAACATCGGAGATCGCCAGGGTCACGACGGCCGCGGCGGCGGCGGCCGCGAGCCGTCCGCCCTTGATGCCCGACAGATGCTTGCGCACCGTGTTGAGCTCGTCGATGTTCGCGCCGGCGCGCAGGAGGCGGCGCACCGTCTCCTGCTTGTCCTCGAGGCTGATGCCGTCGGCGGGCAGGGCCATCAACGCCGAAGCGCCGCCGGACAGCAGCACGACGAGCAGGTCGTCCCCGGCGGTTGCGGCAGCGATATCGAGTGCGCGCCGTGCCGCGCCGACGCTGCGCGCGTCCGGGATGGGATGTCCCGCATCGTGCCACTCGGTGCGTGCCGGCAGGATAGCCGGACGCACGGGCCCGATACCCTCGATCGCGCGCAACCGGCGGTCCACCGACGCGGCGAAGGCGTCGAGCATCGGGCCGGCGGCTTTCCCGACGGCAATCACGTCGACGTTGGCGGCCGCCGTCAGGCGGCTGGCGAGCGACGGTTCGGCGAGCGCCAGGCGTACGAGACGTCCCGCGCCGGCAGCATGCACCGCCGCGTGGAGGATGTCACGCAGGTCTTGCCGGAGGAGTTGAACGGAACGGGTCAGTGAGTGTGTCGGGGATCGGACCAGGCTGAAAGGCCGGTAACGACGTCGAATTGTCTGAGGAGGCGGCTGACGACCTGGTCGGCGTCGGCTGTGGTGCAGAGGCGATCGAGCTGCGACATCACCTTGGTCAGCGCCTCTTCGACGTCGGTGATGGCGTCCTCGGAGTAGTACTCGCGCTGCTGTTCGAGGCAGCGTTTGCACTTCACAAATTCTTCGCGGTAGAAGTTCGAGACGGAATGAAAAACGGGATCACACTGCGGGCGGGAATCGGCCAGGAAGCGCGACAAACGGTTCCTCGACGCAGGCGGCATATTTAGGATTTCGATCAGTCTAAGCGCCCAATCCGGGGGCTGTCAACGTGGGACCCTTCGGCCATTTACCCGGCATGCCGGGAGGCCGCAAAACCGCCGGCCGCCCCGACGAACATGGCCCCAGCCACCAGCAGAACCACTGTCCGGACGGGCAGGAACTGCAGGACGGCGCCATCGAGCACCGTGCTGAGGTCCCCGCCCCACCAGGCGCGGACAAGCGCGAAACCGGCCCAGAGCAACACGATCGCGATGACCGCCCCGAGGCCGCCCTGGAGGAACCCTTCGGCGACGAACGGTCCGCGAATGAAGGCGACGGGAGACCCGACGAGCTTCATGATCTCGATTTCGTCGCGGCGGGCGTGCAGGCCGAGGCGGACAACGGCCGCAACGGTCACGGCGGCGGCCAGCGCCATCAGGAGCGCCAGCGCGAAGCCCGCGCCGCGAATGGCGCCCAACGCGTTCGACACGCGCGACAGCCATTCGCGGTCGTAGCGCACGTCGGCCACACCGGGCTGCGCGGCAATCCGCTTGACGAGCACGTCAGCTCGTCCGTTCTGCTCGGCGTCCGCGCGCACGCGCACTTCGAGCGAGGCGGGAAACGGGTTGTCGCCGAGATCGCTGGTCAGCGACGCGAGATCCGCGAACTGGCTGCGGAAGCGCGTCAGCGCCTCGGCTTTCGAGACGTACTCGTGCCCCTCCGTCACCCCGCTCTGATCGATGGCCGCTTCGATGGCGCCACGCTGCTCCGACGTCGCGTCGTCTCGAAGAAAGACGGAGAACTCGCTCGCGGCGGTCCACTGCGTCAGCAGGCGATCGACGTTCCACGACACGAGCAGGATGGCGCCGAGCACGACCGCCGCCAGCGTGATGGCCAGCACCGCGAAGGCCGCCGAGCGGCCGCCGCGCCAGAGGCTGGCCCACGCTTCGCGCAGCGCGTAGTCGATGGCTCTCATGCGATTTCCACGACGCGTCCCTGGTCGAGGGTAATGGTGCGCCTGCCGACCAGGCGGATCAACTCGCGGTCGTGCGTGGCGACGAGCACCGTCGTGCCGCCGGCGTTGATTTCACGCAGCAGGTTCATGATCTCGAGCGACAGGTCCGGGTCGAGGTTGCCGGTCGGCTCGTCGGCCAGCACGAGCGCCGGATCGTTCACGAGCGCACGCGCGATCGCGATGCGCTGCTGCTCGCCGCCCGACAGGTCGCGCGGGTAGGCGTTGATGCGGTGCTGCAGGCCCACCCACTTGAGGACCTGGTGCGCGCGGCGCCGCTGCTGATTCGAGGGCACCCCGAGGACTTCGAGCACGAACGCGACGTTCTCGAAGACGGTGCGCGTCGGAATCAGCTTGAAGTCCTGGAAGATGAACCCGATGCCGCGGCGGTACTCCTGGATGTCCCTGCGGGACAGCGTGGTGAGGTCGTGCCCGTTGACGAAGATCTCGCCTTCGCTCGGTTTCTCCTGGCAGAGGAGCAGGCGCAGCAGCGTCGACTTTCCAGCGCCGCTCGGTCCGGTAAGGAAAACGAATTCGCCCTTGTCGACGGTGAGCGTCAGGTCCTGCAGCGCGTACAAACCGCGACTGTAAAGTTTCGAGAGGTGGTGCGTCTCGATCACGCTGCCTGTGCACCCGGCGCCAAAGGCGTTACTTGTTCGATTGGATGCACCCAGTATAACTCACTATGGGCGATAACTCACAAGCTCGACACGAACATGGCCGAAGCCGGCGTCGAGGTCGAGCACCACGGGCACTCGGCGTTCGTCGTTGCTGAGCCAGATGGTCGAGGCGAGCGGCTGGCGATCCTCGACGCGCCGCTGCACGACCGGCGTCAGGCGAAGGGCCTCGACGGTTTTTCCCTGCACGATGACCGGTTCGACCCCGTTGACCGCCAGCTCGACGACGAGGTTCCGCCCGGCCTCGTTGACGGGAAACCTGATCCGTTCGCCGGCACGCAGCGGCAGCGTCCGCACGTAAAACAGCGCCGCGATCGCGTCGCGCGCGTGCGGTGCCATCGGCAGCACGACCGCTGCCTCGCCCCGGGCATCCGCGACGGTCGTGCCGACGCGGACAACGTGCGCGCGATCGTCGAAGACGAAGGCGCGCGTCACGTGTCGTGTGCCCTCGTTCTGGTCGCGCTCGTGCACCTGCGGCAGCAGGTCCGCATCCGCCTGCGTCGCGAACACCTCCTGCGCCTCGAAGAACCGCGCCACCCACGGCGCCGTCGTCGCGGTAACGACCAGGCGATACTCCGGCCCCTCCACACCGATGGAAATGTCGCCCGCGGAAACATTCACCCCCGCGCCGCCCCAGTCGACCCGGTAGCGCGCCAGCTCTCCCACCCTGAATGGAATACGCCCCGCGGCGGGAGGCACGACGGTCGCCGCCGTGGCAACCCGCGACTCCAACTCCGGCGTCCACACGAGCTCGTAGATGGTGCCGCCCGGGAACCGGGCCCGCTCCCTGTAGGGTTCCAGCGGTTCGAGCGGTTCACGCGTGATCACGAAACGAACATGCGCGTCGTGCAGCGCGGCCAGCGCATCCATCGACGGAAACGTGTTGATCGCCTCGGCGAGCGGGCCGTAGAACGACGGGCGCTGGCCGCTGTAGCCGTTGACGATCGGACGACGGTGCTCGAGCGACTGCACCATTGCAGGGCTGGCGTCGATGTCGAAGCCGACGGGGAGGACGGCGACCGCGCCGGGGCCGGGCTCGCGCGCCAGCCACGCCCCCACCTCGGTCTGCAATGGTGGCGCGGCGATCAGGGCCGTCGGCACGTGCAGCAATTCGGCCACGAAGAGCACGACGACCAGCGTTTGTACTCTTCGTGGCCACACGTCGCGCAGGCCGAGCGCCGCAAGCACGCTCAACCCGAAGATCACCAGCACCGAGAAGCGCGCCGGCGCGCGAATGGCGCCGAACCCGAACAGGAAGCGATGAGCAGCCGAGTAGAGGGTGCGCGCGCCGTCGGGGCCGAGCGAGAAGACGAACCCAAAGGCGACCAGCGCCATCATCGCCATCACGGCCGGCTTCGCATCGCTCCGCCAGCCACGCCAGGCGCCGACGAGCGCGAGCGCCACCAGCACGAAGCCCGGAAAGAGCTCCCGCTCGGGACCGGTGCGCGGCGGCGGCCCGGCGGGGCCGGCCGTCGGGCCGACCTCGTCGCGGAGTCGCAGCAACCCCGTTCGCCCGTACACCACGTTTCCCGGCGGCGCCTGCAGGTAACTCGAGGCATACGCGGCGCTGCGCCCTGCCTCGTAAAGGTTCCGCCCGAACCCTTCGCGCTGCGCGACGCGTCCGTAGACGATCGCCACCGGCATGACGAGAAGCGCCGCGAGAGCCGCCGCGTACCCCAGCCGCCGCAGCACGGCGGTGTTGCGCCATCGGCCGATGCCGGCGGCCAGCGCGAGGCCGCCGACGACGAGCGCGAGGCCGCCGATGAGGCCGTAGTACACCGACGAGATCGCCTGCAGCGCCGCGGTCACGCCGAGGAGGACCAGATCGCGCGCGCGCCGGCCTGCCAGGAGCCGGTGCAGAAAGAAGAAGGCGAGCGGGAGAAAGTAGAGCGACTGCAGCTGCAGGTGAATGAGGTGCGCGAAGTGGTAGGAGCCGAACCCCCAGGCGAGTCCCGCGAGGTACGCGCCGGGCTCGGTGCCGGCCACGGTCCGCACGAGCAGGTGCATCGCCAGCGCGCTCGCGACGAGCGACGCGAGGAGCAGTACGTTGTAGCAGAGCACGACGTCGTGCGTGACGGCGTAGAACGGCGCGAGCAGCACGCTCTGCAGCAGCAGGTGATCGGAGTACGCGAGCGTCCCCGTCGCCGGGTAGAAGATGTTCGCGTTGAAGACCGTGCCGTTGAAGAGCGACGCCGGGTTGGAGAGGACCGCCTGCATCCCCCATCCGAGGATCCAGAGATTGAGGTAGGGATCGCCGGGGCCGGACGGCGCGCCAAGCAGCGCGCGCGGATGGAGGACGAGCGGCCAGGTCGTCACGGCCGCCGCGGCAAGGTACGCGACGAGCGGCCGGAGCCAGCGGCGCACGATCACTCCGCCTGGAGTTCGCGTTTGAGCAGCTCGTTGGCGAGCTTCGGGTTCGCCTTGCCGCCGCTCCCCTTCATGATCTGCCCGACGAGGAAGCCGAAGCCCTTGGTCTTGCCGGCGCGGTATTCGGCAACGGTTGCCGAGTTGGCGGCGATGACGTCGCGCACGATGGCGAGCAGCGCGCCCTCGTCGCTGTTCTGCGCGAGACCGTCGGCGGCGACGATATCGTCGGCCGACCGGCCGGAGTCGTACATCTTCGCGAAGACGTCTTTCGCCGTCGAATTGCTGATGATGCTCTCGTCGACGAGCGCGATGAGGCCGGCGAGCGCCGCCGGCGTCAGCGGCACCTGCGCGATGGCCGCACCGCGATCCTTCATCGTGCGCAGCAGCTCGCCCATCACCCAGTTGCTGGCCGCCTTCGCGTTGCCGGACGCGGCCGCGACCTTCTCGAAATAATCCGCGAGCCCCGACGAGGAGGTGAGGACGCCTGCGTCGTAGGCGGGCAAGCCGTAGTCCGCGACGAACCGTTGACGCCGCGCCTCGGGCAGCTCCGGCATGGTGCCGCGCACCGCGGCGATGCGCGCCTCGCTCACCACCAGCGGCGGCAGATCGGGCTCGGGGAAGTAGCGATAGTCATGCGCTTCTTCCTTGCTGCGCATCGACACCGTCCGTCCCGCGCCCGAATCCCACAGCCGCGTCTCCTGCACGACGCGCCCGCCGCCTTCGACCAGGCCGACCTGCCGCTCGATCTCGTACTCGAGCGCTTTTTCGAGGTAGCGGAACGAATTGAGGTTCTTCACCTCCGCCTTCGTGCCGAAGCGCGCCTGCCCCGCCGGCCGCACCGACACGTTCGCGTCGCAGCGCAGGCTGCCCTCGTCCATGTTGCCGTCGTTGACGCCGAGCCACACCAGGATGTCGCGCAGCCGCTCGAAGAACTCCGCCGCCTCGGCCGCCGACCGCATGTCGGGCTCGGTGACGATCTCGATGAGCGGCACGCCGCTGCGGTTGTAGTCGATGTAGGTCCGCCGATCGGAATCGGGAAACCCTTCGTGCAGCGACTTCCCCGCGTCCTCCTCCATGTGGATGCGCGTCAGGCCGACGCGCCGCACCTCGCCGCCGACGGTGATGTCGAGGCCGCCGCCGAGCGCGAGCGGCCGCTCGTACTGCGAGATCTGATAGCCCTTCGGCAGGTCCGGGTAGAAGTAGTTCTTGCGGGCGAAGATCGACAGCGGCTGGATGTCGCAGCCGAGCGCGAGCGCGGCCTTGATGGCGTAGTCGACGGCCGCGCGGTTGAGGACCGGCAGCGCGCCCGGCATGCCGAGGCAGACGGGACAGACGTGCGAGTTGGGCGGCGCGCCGAACGACGTGCTGCAGCCGCAGAAGATCTTCGTGCGGGTCTGCAGCTGCGCGTGAATCTCCAGGCCGATAACGGGTTCGTACTGCAACTTGTCCCGACGACGCCGTGGCGGGAGGCCGGCCTACACCGTCGGGCCGGCGGCCTTCACCGCGGGATCGACATCTTTTTCGAACGTCTTGAAGTTCTCGACGAACATCGCGGCGAGCTTCTTCGCCTGCTCGTCGTAGGCGGCCTTGTCCGGCCACGTGGTGCGCGCGTCGAGGACGCTGTCGGGGACGCCGGGGCACGTCATCGGAATGTCGATGTTGAAGATGGCGTGCGTGCGGTACTGCACGTTGTCGAGCTGGCCGGTGAGCGCCGCCGTCAGCATCGCGCGCGTGTAGCCGATCTTCATCCGCGAGCCGACTCCCGGAGGCCCGCCGGTCCACCCCGTGTTCACCAGCCAGACGCGCGACTTGTGCTTGGCGATGCGCTCGCCGAGCATCTTCGCATAGACGTTCGGATTGAGGGGCAGGAACGGCGCGCCGAAGCAGGTGCTGAAGGTCGCCTTCGGCTCGGTGACGCCCTTCTCCGTCCCCGCGACGCGCGCGGTATAGCCGGAGAGGAAGTGGTACATCGCGCCCTCGGGCGTGAGGCGCGCGATCGGCGGCATCGCCCCGTAGGCGTCCGCCGTGAGCATCACGACGTTTTTCGGATGGCCGGCCTGGCCCGACGGAATCGCGTTGGGAATGAAGCCGAGCGGGTAGGAGCTGCGCGTGTTTTCGGTGTACGTCATGTCGTCGAGGTTCATGTCCCGCGTGTCGGGATCGAGCACGACGTTCTCGAGGATGGTGCCGAAGCGGCGCGAGGCGTCCCAGATCTGCGGCTCGGCCTCCTTCGACAGCTTGATGACCTTCGCGTAGCAGCCGCCCTCGAAGTTGAAGATGCCGCGCTCGCTCCAGCCATGCTCGTCGTCGCCGATCAGCCCGCGCTCCGGGTCGCTCGAGAGCGTCGTCTTGCCGGTGCCGGAGAGGCCGAAGAAGAGCGCCGAGTCACCGTCGCGGCCGACGTTGGCCGAGCAGTGCATCGAGAGCACGCCCTTGAGCGGCAGCGTGTAGTTGAGGATCGTGAAGATCGACTTCTTGATCTCGCCGGCGTAGTTCGTCCCCGCGATGAGCACGAGCTTGCGCCCGAAGTGCACGTAGATGGCGGTCTCGGTGCGCGAGCCGTGGCGCGCGGGGTCCGCCTTCAGTCCCGGACAATCGATCACCGTGTACTCGGGACGATGCGTCGCGCACTTGCCCGGATCGGTTTCGGGAATGAACATATTGCGCGCGAACAGGTTGTGCCACGCGAACTCGGTGACGACGCGCACCGGCAGGCGGTAGGCGGGGTCGGCGCCGCCCCACGCGTCGAGCACGTAGAGCTCCTTGTCCTGCACGTAGGTCATCATGTCGCGGTGCAGCGAGTCGAAGTTCGCCTCGGTGATCGGCCGGTTGAGCGTGCCCCAGGCGATGTTCCGCTCGGTACTGGGCTCTTTCACCGTGAACTTGTCCTGCGGCGAACGCCCGGTGTGCTGGCCGGTGCGCGCGACGAGCGGGCCTTCGGACGCGAGGATCGCCTCGTTGCGCCGGATCGCAATTTCGTAAAGAACCGCCGGACTCAGGTTCCAGTGGACGGGTCCCGACCGGACGATGCCGAGGGCCTCGAGACCGTGCGCCCGCTCGACCTGTGTGCTCATGTGCGGATTCTCCTCAGCAAAAGAGCGGAAAACAAAAACCGAATCGTACTGTATAGTTGGAGCCGCGGTAAAGGACTGAGCCGCGCCAGCCGTATTTCATGAGCAGAACGCCTCCTCGGCGGGTGCCCTTGACAGCCGCCGGCGCCGTCGCGCCGTCAGCGCCACTGTCGAGAGATTCGCAGCTGGCGGCCGAGATCAAGGGTCTCGTCGCCGGCGGCGAGCGTGACGCTGCGCGCGAACGGTACGGCGAGCTGGTTGCCCATCAGCAGCGGCGGGCGGTGCGCATCGCCTACCAGTACCTGCGCGACGTGCACGATGCCGACGAGGCGGTGCAGGATGCCTTCATCAAGGTGTTCATGCACATCACCAGCTACCGCGAAGACCTTCCGTTCGAAGTCTGGTTTACGCGCATCCTGGTGAACGCGTGCCTCGACCTGCGGAAATCGCGGTCGCGGCGGCTGCGGTGGGCCGTGCCGATGTCGTCGACCGGCGACGTCCCGCCCTCCGAGCCGTCGGCGCCGGAGCCGACGCCCGAGCAGCGGCTGGTGTCGAGGGAGCGCGCGGACGAAATCACGGCGGCGGTGGAGTCGCTTCCCGCCCGCCAGCGAACGGTGTTCACGCTCTGTCACCTCGCGGAGCAGACGACCGCCGAGGTGAGCCAGGCGCTCGGGTTGAGCGAAGCGACGGTACGAGTGCATTTGTTCCGGGCCATCCGCAAGCTGCGGCGTCTCCTGGAGCGCGACTGATGAAGGCAAGCCATCTTTCCGACGATCGACTCATCGAGTTGTGCGTGCTCGACGAGGCTTCGGCCACCGAGCAGCAGCACCTGTCCGCCTGCGCGCGCTGCGACGCGCGGCGCGGACGCATGCAGCGGCTGCTCGACGAGGTGTCGGACACGGCGGCCGCGGCGGCTGACGCCGCCTTCACGCCCGAGCGGCTCGGCCGCCAGCAGGCGCGCATCCTCGCCCACCTGCAGCACGAAGGCCGCCCGGCACGCGTGATCGCCTTCCCCGCCGGCCACGGCGCGCACGAGCCGACCGTCTCGCGCACCCGTCCGGGCTCGCGCTGGATTGCCGCGGCGGCCGTCGCCGGCCTCGTCGTCGGCGCGATTGCCGGCCGCTTCGGCCACGATTACTCCTTCTACTCGCTGGGCCGTCCCGGTCCCTCCCGCGTCATCGTCGCGCGGACCGCGGAACAGCCCGAGCTGCGCGCGAGCGGCTCGACCGCCACAATCCGCGAGGTCACCGCCTCGATTTCCGACGACGAGTTCCTCAATCAGCTCGAGATCGCCATCGACGGCCCGGCGGCCGCCGCACTGCAGCCGATCGACGAGCTGACGCCCCGCTCATGGGAAGTCCGTTAGTGCCTTGCCGCCGCTGATCTTCCGTAAAGGGCTCGACCTCAAGCACGAAGTCGCCGGAACGCTCGCCGAGAGTTACCACAGCGATCTCGTCGCCGCGATCAAGGAGAACGAGTACCGCTACGGCTCCGGCCGGTTGACGATTCACCTCGCGCGCGAGTTCGGCTTCTGCTACGGCGTCGATCGCGCGGTGGACTACGCCTACCAGGCGCGGAAGCGTTTTCCCGATCGCCGTGTCGTCCTCACGGGCGAGATCATCCACAACCCGCACGTCAACGAGCAGCTGCGCGCGCAGGGAATCGGCTTTCTCACCGATGAGGGCGAGTCGATCGACGCGCTGACGCCCGAGGACGTCGTCGTCCTGCCGGCGTTCGGCGTCACGATCGAGCTGCTCGAGGCGTTCGATCGCCGCGGCTGCACGCTGGTGGACACGACGTGCGGGTCGGTGCTCAACGTCTGGAAGAACGTAAAGCGCTACGCGGCCGACGGCTTCACGTCGGTCATCCACGGCAAGTACTGGCACGAGGAAACACGCGCGACGGCGTCGCAGGCCTCGCACGGCGGCGAGGGCCACTACCTGGTGGTCCTGAACCGGGAGGAGGCCGCGGTCGCGTGCGGCTACATCCGCAACGGCGCCGCCGCGGACCCGGCCCGGGCGGAGCCGGGAGCGCGCGCCGCCTTCCTCGCGCGCTTCGAGCACGCGATCTCGCCCGGTTTCGACCCGGACGTGCACCTGCAGCGCATCGGCTGCGCGAACCAGACGACGATGCTCAGCTCGGAATCGCTCGACATCGGCGAGATGTTCCGCGCCGCGATGCGGGACCGCTACGGCGACGCCGGCCTGGCCACGCGGTTCCGTGCGTTCGACACCATCTGCAGCGCGACCCAGGATCGCCAGGATGCCGTGGCGGCGCTCCTCGCCGCGCAGCCGATGGAACTGATGGTCGTCATCGGCGGCTATAACAGCAGCAACACCTGCAACCTCGCGCGGATGTGCGAGCCGCGGCTTCCCACGTATCACGTCGCGGAGCCCGACTGCCTGGTGTCGGCGACGGCCATCCGTCACAAACCGGTCGGCGCCCGGGCGGAACGCGTGACGGAGGGTTGGCTGGCGCCGCACGGCCCGGTCGTCATCGGCTTGACGTCGGGCGCCTCGACCCCCGATAACCTCGTCGGGGAGGTCGTCCGGCGTCTGGACGCCCTCGTCAACCTGCCGAGGTAAACAAAATCGGGGTTCCCGTCGTATTTCCCGGCGAGTCACCCATGAAATTTTCAGCCATTTCCGGGCGTTTTGCCGCCTCCGTCGCCATCGTGACCGCCACTGCCGTGCTCTGGGGTCCGGCGGCGTCCGCGCAGGGCTTCAAGTGGTGGCAGTCCGACACCTTCATCCGCGGGCTCGGCCTCACCCAGGACCAGAGCACCAAGATCGAGGCGATCTTCCAGAAAACGGTGCCCGTGCTCCGGCAGCAGAAGGGCGCACTCGACAAGGCGGAAGCCGACTTCAACCAGATGGTCGAAGCGAGCGACGACGCGCAGGTGATGGCGCAGGTGGGGGTGGTCGAGGCCGCCCGCTCCGAGTTGAACAAGTCGCGAACGATGATGCTGCTGCGGATGCGCCGCGTGTTGACGCCCGATCAGCGCGTGCAGTTCGTGATGCTGCAGCAACAGACGCGCAACCACGGCCGCGGTGGCCGGTAGTTTCCCTTTTTCCATCGAATCATCCATGAAGACGCTGGTTTCATTCGTTCGTTTCGTTGCGTGTGCGCTGGTCCTGCTGGCCGGCGTCCGGCCTGCCGCGGCGCAGCAGTCGGCGACCGACCGCGCCCGGCGCGACGACCTCGCGCGCGAAGCCGCGCGCGAATTCGCCGCCGCCATCTCCGCCGCGCCGGACCAGACCCGGCCGACGGCAACTCCGCCTCCGCCCGGCCAGGCGGTCAACCTAACGCTGGACGAGGCGACGGCGCGTGCCCTCGAGCGCAACCTCGACATCGCGGTCGAGCGGCTGAACCCGCAGACGTTCGACTTCTCGATTGCGGCGCTCGATGCCAACTATCGGCCGACCTTCACGTCCAACGTCGGGATGCGCAGCCAGTCGCAGTTCCCGCGCAGTCAGACCGCCGGCGCCGACATGCTCGTCACCGAGACGTTCACCGGCAACACGGGCCTCGCGCAGAACGTGAAATGGGGCGGCGGCAGCTTCGCGTTGACGTTCAACAACAACCGGCAGAAGCAGAGCGACCTGTTCGCCACGCGCAACCCGGTGCTCAACACGAACATGAACGCGCTCTACATTCAGCCGGTGCTGCGCGGGTTCCGCATCGACGGGACGCGGGCGCAGCTGCAAATCACGCAGCTGAACCAGGAGATGTCGGAAATCGCCTTGCGCGGCACGATCGTCCGCACGCTGGCCAGCGTCCGCAACGCGTACTGGGATTACGTGTACGGGATCGAGGCGTCGGAAGTGGCCGGCCGCTCGCTCGCGCTCGCGACCAAACTGGTCGACGACAATCGCGCACGGGTCGAGGTCGGGGCGCTGGCGCCGCTCGACGTGGTGCAGGCGCAGGCGGAAGAAGCGAACCGCCGTCAGATCCTCGCGCAGGCTGACGCGGCGCGGCGGACCGCAGAACTCGCGCTCAAGCGGCTCATCGTCAACGGCACGGACGACCCGTTCTGGACGGCCGCCATCAACCCCGTGGACCGGCCGACATTTACGACGGAAACCCTCGACGTCGCCGGCGCGGTCCGGCGCGCGCTCGAAAACCGGACCGACCTCCAGCAGTCGCAGCGGCAGCTCGCCGCCAACGACGTGGCCTTGCGCAACCTCGCCGATCAGCGCCTGCCGGCGCTCGATCTGACGGCCAGCTACGGGACGGCGGGTGTCGGTGGCCCGCAGTTCGTCCGTCAGGGCCTCGGCGGCGTGATTACGCAGACGATCCCGAGCGGCTACTCCGACGCGCTCAGAATCCTGACCAACCAGACCGCCCCGACGTGGAACTTCGCGCTCAGCCTCAGCTACCCGATTGGCACCAGCCCGGCGGACGCGAACCTGGCCCGGGCGCGGATTCAACGGCAGCAGACGGTCGCCCAGAGCCGCCAGATGGAGCTGCAGATCGCCACCGAGGTGACCAACGCTGCCCTGCAGGTGGACTCGAATCGCGAGCGGCTGCAGGCGGCGGTGGCGGCACGCGAGCTGGCCGAGCGGCGCCTCGACGCTGAGCAGAGCCGGTTCGATGTCGGCCTCTCCACGAACTTCTTCGTCGTCCAGGCGCAGCGTGACCAGCGCGACGCCCAGAACGCGGAGCTGCGCGCGCTGCTGGACTATCGGCGCGCGCAGGTCGAATTCGCGCGCGTGCAGGAGGTCCCGACTGCCGGCGGCGCCGTCGTCAGCGCGATCAATGCCGCAACCAACGGCGCCGCCACGCCGCGCGCCCAGGGCGGCGGCGGGTTCGGGTTCGGTGGCAACTAGCTCATGAAAAGAATCGTCATCATCGCGGTCATCGTGGCCGCCGCGCTCGCCGGCGTCGCGTTCTACTCGGGCATGTTCAGCCGCGACAACGCGGCGCAGGCGGCGGATGCCCAGCAGGCGGCGCCGGGCGGCGCACCGGCGGGCCGCCAGGGCGGCGGCGCGCGCGGCGGCGGCCGCGGCCAGCTGACCGTGGAGCTCGCGCCGGTGGTCCACGCGGAAGTGGATCGGGAGCTGGCAGTCGTCGGCAACCTGATCGGCGACCAGACCGTGTCGGTGGTGCCCAGAACGGCCGGGCGCCTCGAGGAGATCTCCGTCAAGCTTGGCGACCGGGTCGGGCGTGGCCAGCGCATCGCCAGGATCGAGGACGAGGAGATTCGCGAACAGGTCAAGCAGGCCGAGGCGGCGTTCGAGGTCGCCAAGGCGACCATCCGCCAGCGCGAGGCCGACCTCGATCTCGCGAAGACCAACGTCGAGCGCTCGCGCAACCTCTTTCAGCGGCAGCTGCTTCCGCAGCAGACGCTCGACGACGCGGAAGCGAAGTACCAGTCGGCGCAGGCATCGCTCGACCTGGCGCGGGCGCAGAACAACCAGTCGCAGGCGCGGCTCGACGAGCTGCGCATCAACCTGCAGAACACGCTGATCGTCTCGCCGGTGAACGGCTTCGTGGCGCGGCGCTCGGCCGACCCCGGCGCCTTCGTGTCGGCCAACGCCCCAATCGTCGAAGTTGTAGACATCACGCGCGTGCGGCTCGTCGCGAACATCATCGAGAAGGACCTGAAGCAGATCGGCGTCGGCGACATGGCGCGCGTCTCGGTGGACGCGTTCCCCGGCGAAGACTTCATGGGGCGCATCGCGCGCGTCTCGCCGGTACTCGATCCGGCGACGCGAACCGCGCCGATCGAGGTCGAGATCGCAAACAATCAGTTCCGCCTGAAGCCCGGCATGTACGCGCGCGTGGGCATCGTCACGGAATCGCATCCCAACGCCCTCGTCGTCCCGACCAATTCGCTCGTCGACGCGAACGGGACGCGCGGCGTCTACCTCGCGATCAACAACGTCGCCTCGTTCCACCCGGTGAAGGTCGGCATCGAAGGCAACGAGCGCACCGAGATTCTCGACGGCGTCGCCGAGGGCGACCGCGTCGTCACGACCGGCGCGGCGGGGCTCCGCAACGGCGATCCGATCCTGCTCGCGGGCGGCGCGGGGGGGCGTGGCGGGCGCGGTGGGCGTGGCGGCCGCGGTGGCCAGGGCGGAGAGCAGTCCCCAGCGGCGAGCGCCCAGCAGGCACCGGCCGCGACGCGCGACTCGGGATTCGGGACGCGAAGCCCGGAACCGGCCCTGGGTTCAAAGGGTTCAGAAGGTGCAAAAGGTTCGGAAGGTGCAAAAGGTTCAAGTCCCGGCGGCGCGGGCCGTGAAGGCGGCCGCGGCGGCTTTGGCGGCCGGCGCGGCGGTCAGCGTCCCGGCGGCGCACCGCGGACCGGTCCGGATACGCAGTAATACATTGCGGGCCGCCTGAAGGCGGCCCCCACGCACGGTTTGTAGGGCCGGCTTCAGCCGGCCGTCTTGAGTACGTAGGGGCCGGCTTCAGCCGGCCCACGTTAGAGGCCTTATGAGCATCCCACGCCTGGCCATTCACCGTCCCGTCACGATGTTCATGCTCAGCGGCGTCATCGTCCTGCTGGGCGCCATCTCCCTGTCGAAGCTGCCGGTGGACCTGATGCCGGAGTTCACGCAGCCGACGATCACGGTCAATACGACTTACGCCAACGTCGGTCCGCTCGAGATCGAGGAGCTGATCACGCGGCCGATCGAGCAGTCGGTCAGCGCGGTTGCTGGGATCACGCGCGTCGATTCGAGCTCGCGCGAGGGGCAAAGCAACGTCCGGCTCAACTTCGGTTGGGGCACCAACCTCGACGCCGCCGCCGACGACGTGCGCAGCCGCCTCGATCGCGTGCGCGGCCGTCTGCCGGAAGAGGCCGATCCGCCGACGATCTTCAAGGCCGACTCGAACGCGATGCCGATCATGCAGATTGGCGTCGAGGGCGATTACGACCCGGTGACGCTGCGCGAGCTGGCGGAAAACGACCTGTCGCCCCGTCTCGAACGGGCGCCGGGCGTCGCCGCGGTCACGATTGGCGGTGGCCTGCGCCGTCAAATCCACGTGGACCTGTCGAAAGAGAAGATCACCGCGCTCAACCTCTCGGTCGACCGGGTTGTGCAGTCGCTCCGGTCCGAAAACCAGAACCTGCCGCTCGGGCAGATCGATCAGGGCGACTCGACGTACCTGGTGCGCAGCCAGGGCCAGTTCGTCAATATCGACGACATCCGCAACCTCGTCGTCCTCACCCGCGAGAACGTGCCGGTCTATCTGAAAGACGTCGCCGATGTCGCCGATGCCACGGAAGACCGCCGGCAGTTCCTCAAGATCACCTCGCGCGACGCCAACGGCAAGCTCGGCGAAGGGCACTCCGGCGTGCGCATGCAGATCAACAAGCAGTCGGGCGAGAACACGGTCGCCGTCGCGCAGGCCATCAGGGCCGAGGTCGACCGCATCAACCGGGATGTGCCCGGCCTCCGGCTCATCGTGCTCGACGACAGCGCCATCTTCATCGAGCGCGCGATCAACAACGTCAAGGAGCACGCGCTGGTCGGCGGCATCCTCGTCGTGTTGATCATCTTCGCGTTCCTGCGCGACTTCCGGTCGACGCTCATCGTCTGCACGTCGATCCCGATTTCGGTCATCGGTACCTTCGCGCTGCTGTATTTTGGCGGCTTCACGCTGAACACGATGACGTTCGGCGGGCTGGCGCTGGGCATAGGCATGATTGTCGACGCCGCCATCGTCGTCCTCGAAAACACGCACCGGCATCTCCACATGGGGAAGGACCGGATGACGGCCGCGATCGACGGCAGCGAGGAAGTGTGGTCGGCGATTCTCGCCTCCACCCTGACGCACATCGCGGTGTTCGTGCCCCTCCTCTTCCTGCAGGGCATTTCGAGCATCCTCTTCACGCAGCTCTCGTTCGTCGTGATGTTCTCGCTCTCGATGTCGCTGTTCGTCGCGGTGACGATTGTGCCGGTGCTCTGCTCGCGCTGGCTGCACACGCCCGACGAGCATCGGCAGCACAGAGGGGTGCTCGGCCACTTCTATCGCGCAAGCGAGCGCTTCCTCGAGGAGGTCGACGACGGCTACCGCAGGGCCATCCACCTGGCGTTGCGCCACCGGCCGACCGTGATCGGGGCTGCCGCGGGCCTGGTGGTGCTTGCCGCCGTGCTGTATCCGCGCGTCGGAACCGAGCTGCTGCCACAAACCGACGAAGGGCAGGTCAACATCAACGCGCAGCTGCCGATCGGCACCAGGATGGAGGTCACCGAAGCGGTGATGTACCGGCTGGAAGACCTGGTCAAGCAGTCGGTGCCCGAGGCGACCACGATCGTCACCAACGGCGGGGGCGGCGGTGGCTTCGGCGGCTTCGGCAACACCAATCGCGGCCAGATGCAGGTGAAACTGGTGCCGCGCGACCAGCGCGTGCGCACGAGCGACGAGATCTCACAGGACCTGCGGCGCCGGCTGTCGGGCATTCCGGGCGCCATCGTCCGCGCGAACCCGGGCGGCGGCAACTTCCAGCTCAATCGCATCCTCGGCGGCGGCGACGATGCCCGTCTGTCGCTCGAGATTCGCGGTCATGACCTCGACGACGCGAAACGGATCCAGCAGCAGGCGATCGCGCTGGTGCAGGACACCCCCGGCATCGCGGACGTGCGCGTCGGCCAGGACGATGCGCGGCCCGAGCTGGCGATTCGCGTCGATCGTCCCAAGGCCGCCATGCTGGGCCTCACCGTCAACGGCGTCGCGCAGACGATCCAGACCAACGTCGCCGGCACGACCGCGGCGCAATTCCGCCAGCGCGGCAACGAATACCCGATCGTCGTCCGGCTGCGCGAGGCAGACCGCGAGCAGATCCAGGACATCGGTGACGTGCTGGTGAACACGCCGAGCGGGCAGGTGGTGCCCGCGCGCAACCTGCTCGCGGTCGATCGCGAGACCGGCCCGGTGCAGATCGACCGCAAGAACATGGAGCGCATCGTCCGCGTCAACGCCGAGCCGGAAGTCGCGCTGAGCGAGGCGGTGACCAACGTGCAGGGGCGCCTCGGCCAGATTCGCGTGCCGCAGGATTTCTCCGTCGGCTTCGGCTCCGAGGTCGAGGAACAGGCGCGGTCGTTCAACCAGCTGAAGATCGTGCTCATCCTCGCGGTGCTGCTCGTCTACGCCGTGATGGCCTCGCAGTACGAATCGCTGCGCGACCCGTTCATCATCATGTTCTCCATCCCGACGGCGTCGATCGGCATCGTGGGAGGGCTGCTGCTCACGCGCACCGCCTTCAGCATGCAGGCCTACATCGGCGTGATCATGCTCGCCGGGATCGTCGTCAGCAACGCGATCCTGCTCGTGGACTACATCAACACGCTGCGGCGCCGCGACGGGATGCCGCTGCGGGAGGCCGTGGAAATCGGCGGCCGCACGCGCCTCCGCCCCGTGCTCATGACGTCGATCGCGACGATGCTGGGGCTCGTGCCGATGGCGATCGGGATCGGCGACGGCGGCGAGCTGCAGGCACCGCTCGCGCGCGTCGTCATCGGCGGGCTGCTGGCGTCGACGATGGTGACGCTGGTGCTCATCCCGGCCGTGTACACGCTCTTCGAGGAAGGCTGGAAGGGTCTCCGCCACCACCCCGCGGAGTAGCGGACCTCTCGTGTGGCGGGTCCTTTCGGACCCGCCACATCAACTCGTCGGCCGCGCCCGCGCGGCCTCTCTCACCGCCTGGACGATCGCGTTGATGTCGGCGTCGTCGTCGAGTACCTCGTAGATCCGCTCATCCCGTCCGATGAGGCGTGCGAGCGCGGCGGCGTTCGGCGTCGTCAGCACGAACCGGTAGTGTTCGAGCGTCGTCTCGCGCAGGTGCTGCAGGAACCGCCAGTTGCGCTCGTACGGCATCACGACGTCGTAGACGATCACCTGCGGATGGTGCTGCGAGAGCACGGCGCCGAGGTCGAGCCCCGCCCGGATGTCCGCGATGTGGATGACCAGCACGACGAAGCCGGCGGACTCAATGCGTGCCTTGAGGAGCTCGACGAGGTCGGGGTTGGTGTTGATGACGGCGACGACGGGAAGTCCGGCCACAGCAGCTCCGTCCGCCGTCGCTTCAAGAGCTGTGCCGAAGCGCGCTGAAAAGTTCCCTGACCGTCTTGCCGGTCACGGGGTCGATCCAGTCCGGGGCGATTTCGGCGAGCGGGCCGAGGACGAACCGCCGCTCGCGGAACCGCGGATGAGGGACCGTGAGCCCCGGGCTATTAATGACGGCATTCCCGTACAGGATTAGATCGAGGTCGAGCGTGCGCGGCGCCAGCTCGTACGGACGCTCGCGGCCGAACCCCTGCTCGATGGCGAGCAGCACGTCGAGGATGGCTGGAGCCGAGAGTCTCGACTCGCCCACGGCGGCCGCATTGAGGAACATCGGCTGCGGCATCGGCATGTCAACGGGCTCGGTTTCGTGGAAGGTCGAGACGCGCAGGTGCGCGAGCACGGGGCCGAGCGCCGCGATCGCCCCGCGCAGTTGTTCCTCGCGGTCGCCGAGGTTGCTGCCAAGCGCGACCGCGATGGCAATGGGATCGGACGTCACTCCAGCCAGCGTGTCGGCAGGACGCCGCCGACGCGCTCGACGCCGCCGGTCCGGCGGCCGAGCAGGTCTTCGAAGCCCGCCGCGGCCTGCTCGAAGAGCCGCTTGTGCTCCATCGACTCGCCGAGGATGACGTTCAGCATGTTGCGGTGGCGCGCGTGCGTCACGTGCTCGACACGCGGCCGCCACGTGTCGACGAACGCGCCGAGGTAGCCCGCGTCGTCGTCGAGGATGCCGCGGAAGGCCGACGCCTCGACCTTCCTGCCGGTCTTCGGCGCCTGCGCCACGGGCAGGGCGGCCGCGCCGGCCGGCGGCAGCACGACCTTGTATTCGGCGAGCGCCGTCTGCAGCCACGAGAGGTGCGTCTCCTCGCGGTTGATCACGTACTGGTAGGTGTTGTTGAAGTCGTAGTGGCTGACGGCGCGCGCGCTCGCCTCGTGTCGTTCGACGAGCGCGACCCGCGCGGCCGCGAAGTCGGTCAGCAGCGACTGGAGATCGGACATCAGGCCTTCTGTTTCTCCTTGCACGCGATGCAGACGCGCGTCCAGGGAATCGCGTTCAGCCGCGCGTCGGCGATCGGCTCACCGCAATCGCGGCAGACGCCGTAGGTGCCTTCGTCGATGCGCCGCAGCGCGTCTTCGATCGCCTGGAGAATCTTCGCGTCGGTCTGCTTGAGCTTGAGCTGGATGTGGACCTCGTTGTTGCCGCTGGCCTGGTCCGCCATGTCGCCCTGGCGTCCCGAGTTGTTCTCCATGGTCCACTGCAGCGGCTTGGCGGCGGTGCCTCCGAGCAGTTCGCCGCGCTTCTGCAGCAACTGCGTGCGATATTGTTCGACTTCCATTGGATCGTGCTCCCCCGAACCGGCCGCACCCGGGTCGGACAACTCACGATCTTAGCCCGCCTTCGCGCTTCGCGCTATGGCGCGGCCCGCTTCCCCCTTCGCGCGCGCAGCATCTCCTCTCCTCGCCTACTCGGCTCGCAGTATCTCCTCTGCTCGCCTACTCGGCTCGCAGTATCTCCTCTGCTCGCCTACTCGGCTCGCAGTGTCGCAAGTGGCTTGTGGCGCAGGACATCGAGGCTGGCGAGCACGCCGATGGCGGCCACGCAGAGGGCCGTGGCGCCGATGCCGACCACCGTGATGGCGGGTGCCGCGCGCCACGCCAGGTCGAGCGCGTAGCGCGCGACGGCCCAGCTGAGAGCGATGGCGCCGAGCGCGCCAACCGTGCCCGCAATGGCGCCCAGGACGCCGTACTCGAGCAGCAGCATCGTCGCGATGAGGCGGCTGCTGGCGCCCAGCGTCTTGAGGATCGCCGCTTCGTAGACGCGCTGGAACTTCGTCATCGACACGGCGCCCACCAGGATGAGCATCCCCGAGAAGAGCACGAGCCCCCCGACGACGGTAACGCCCAGCGTCACGCCATCGACGATGTTCTGAATGGTGTCGAGAACTTCCCGCAGATCGATCACGGAGACGTTCGGGTAGCGCGCCACGAGCGCCGCCTGCATCCGCGAGCGCGCGCCGGGATCGCGCGGTCCGTTCACCGAGGAAATGTACGAGTGCGGCGCGTTGTCGAACGGGCCCGGCCGGAAGACGATCATGAAGCCGCCGGAGCGGTAATCGCGCCAGTTCACCTTGCGGATGCTGCGCACGCGCGCGGGGATGGTGCGTCCGAGCACGTCGAACTGCATCTCGTCGCCGATGTTGATGCGGAAGCGCTGCTGCAGGCTCTCCTCGATGGACACTTCGGCAATACCGCTCGACGGCGTCGCCTCCCACCACTGCCCCTGGAGCAGCTCCTCGTTCGCGTTCAGCTGCGGACGATAGGTGATGGTGTACTCGCGCGACAGCGATCCGCGGCCGCGCACCTGCTCGTAGGTTTCGAGGTTGACCTCGCGCCCGCGCACGGCGGTGACACGCGCCCGCAGGACGGGGATGACGTTCGGCGGCGCCTCGGCGCCGTTCTGCTGATCGATGAAGGCCGCCAGGGCGTCCTTCTGATCTTCCTGGATGTCGATGAGGAACATGTCGGGCGCGTCCTCGCCGACCTGCACGGAGAAGTCCTGCAGCAGGTTGGCCTGCAGCGTGCGCACGCCGAGGATGAAGAAGGTGCCGAGCCCGACCGCGAGGAGGATGACGCGCGTCTGGTTGCCCGGGCGCGCGACGTGCAGCACCGCCTGGCGCAGCGCGAACGACCGCGAGTAGCGCAGCGGCTGTACCGCGCGCACGAGCGCCAGCCCCGCGAGGTGCAGCACGAACGCCGTGGCGACGAAGCCGCCCGACAGCATCAGCCCGACGCGGAGCGACCCCGCCTGCCACGCCGCGACCGCGACGAGCGACGCGGCGACCACCGCGGTCACGCCCCACTTCACCCAGTCGACGCGCGCCAGCGGCGGAATGTCGTGGCGCAGCAGCAGCGACGGCTTGACGTGACGCACGTCGAGCAGCGGCACCAGCGAGAACAGCACGGAGACGAGCAGGCCGACCGCCATCCCCTGCGCGACGGCGGTCGTCGTCAGGCCGTACTCGACGTGGAACATCGCCGCCAGGTTGCCGACCAGCGCCGGGACGGCCGCAATCACCGCCGCCGCGATGCCGACGCCGAGCAGGCTGCCGGCGACGCCGAGCAGCAGCACCTGCGTCATGTAGACCGCGAGAATCTCCCGCGACGAGGCGCCGATGCACTTCAGGATGGCGATGCTGCGCAGTTTCTGCTGCACGAACACCCGCGTCACGCTCGAGACGCCGATGCCGCCGAGGATGAGGACGACGAGGCCGACGAGGCTGAGGTAATTTTCGGCGCGCGTGAGGTTCTGCCCCATCTGATCTTCGCTGCGGCGGTACGACCGGATGCCGACGAACTCGTTGACGAAGGCGGAGCGCAGCGCGACCGTCACCGGGTCGAGCGTCGGCGCCGGCACGCGCAGCAGGATCTGGTGCGAGGCGCGGCTGCCGAACGACAGCAGCCCGGTGTCGGCGAGCGCGTCGTAGTCGATGAGCACGCGCGGGCCGAGGCTGAACGCGCCGAGGTTGCGACCCGGTTCGGACGCGATGACGCCGCGAATCTGGAACGGGATGTTGCCGATGAGCAGGCTGTCGCCGACCTTCATGTCGAGCTGCGACAGCAGCTCCGGCCGCACGACCACGCCGTGATCGCGCAGCATCGCGTGCGAGTAGGTGCCGCCGGCGAGCGACAGCGTTCCGTAGAGCGGAAAGTCGCGCTGCACGGCTCGCAGCTCCACCATGCGCGTGACCGCCTTGGACGGATCGACCGGGCGGACCATCGTCGGGATCTCGGTCGCCTGCGACACGGCCGTGATGCGGCCCGCGCGCCGCTCCGCGGCGAGCGTGTCGAGCACCTTCGTCGTGAAGTCGCGGTTGCTGGTCAGCAGGATGTCGGACGCGATGAGCGCCTGCGCCTGCTGCGACATCCCGGCGCGCACGCTTTGAATGACGGAGCGGAGCGCGATGATCGCGGCGACGCCAATCGCGATGCAGACGAAGAAGAAGAGGAGCCGCTGCCACGACGAGCGGATCTCGCGAAGGGCCATGCGGAGGATGAAGCCCTGCCGGGTCATCGGGTGGGCTCCAGGGCGGCCGCCTCAGGCCGGGATCCGGGATCGGGCACCCGGGCCCCCCCCTCGTCAACCGGGCGGCCATCGCGCAGCACGAGACGCGAATCGGCCAGCGCGGCGAGCTCCGCGTCGTGCGTGACGAGCATGAGCGTCGTCTGCCGCGTGCGCCGCACGTCGAGCAGCAGCTGCATGATCAGCTGGCCGGTCGTCGAGTCGAGGTTGCCGGTCGGCTCGTCGGCCATGATGATCGGCGGGTCGTTCGCCAGCGCACGCGCAATGGCGATGCGCTGCTGCTCGCCGCCAGAGAGCTGCGACGGATAGTGATGCCCGCGGTCGGCGAGCCCCACCTCGTCGAGCAGTTGGCGCGCGCGCGCGCCAGCGTCGCGCCTCCCGGCGATTTCCATCGGGATGAGGATATTCTCGAACGCGGTCAGCGACGGGACGAGGTGAAAGAACTGGAAGACGAAGCCGATTTTCTCGCCGCGCAGCTTCGCCAGCGCATCCTCCCCGAGGCTGGTGATGTCGACCCCGTCGATGAGGATCTCGCCCGTCGTCGGCGCATCGAGCCCAGCAACGAGACCAAGCAGCGTCGACTTGCCGCTGCCTGACGGTCCGAGCACCGCGAGAAACTGCCCCGAGCGAACCGTCAGGTCGAGCGGATGGAGAATCGTGAGCGGCCGGCCGCCGCTCATGACGGTCTTCGAGACGCCGCGAAGCTCGATCATCGACTTTGCTTGTCCAGCAGCGGCTTCAGCGACCGCCAGAGGTTCGCTTCGACGATGCGGGCGCCCGCGGGGTTGGGATGCATGCCGTCGGCGATGTTGAGCGTCGGGATGCCGGCGACCTCGTAGAGATAGAACGGCATGAATGCCACGTGCTCTTCTGCCGCGAGATCGCGGAACGCGTGGCGGAACTCCGACGTGTACGCCTGCCCGTAGTTCGGCGGCGCCTCCATCCCGGTGAGCAGCACGTCGATGCGGCGCATCTTCGCGGCGGCGATGATGGTCTTCAGGTTCTTCTTCATGTCGGCGACGGGCAGGCCGCGCAGCCCGTCGTTGGCGCCCAGTTCGAGCACGAGAATCCTGACGTCGCCGTCGAGCGACCAGTCCAGCCGCCGCAGGCCGCCGGCCGACGTGTCACCGGAGACACCGGCGTTGACGACCTCGTACTTGTATCCTTCCGCGTCGAGCTGCTGCTGCACGAGCGACGGGACCGACTGCTCGAGGTCCAGTCCGTACCCTGCCGTGAGGCTGTCGCCGAGGAAGACGATGCGCGGAAGCCTGGCGACAGCGGGCGCCGCCGGCGCGGCGGGAGCGGCCGTCGATGCGGAGGCGCGCGCGACCGCAGGCTCGGTCTGCGTGCACGAAATGAATGTCAGCGCGACGCTGGCGGCGACGGCGGGAACCCAAAACCTCATGGTGCGTGTGCTATAGGTATCGTATCGCGTGACTGACTTCTCCATCGAACCCGGCGGCCTTGCGCCGGCGCTCGACACGGTTTTTTCACAGCTCGATCAAGACCGCTTCGTAGACGCCCTCTGGTCGCGGCGCGCCGACCTCTGGAGCGGCGATTACGCCGCCAGGACCGCCATCGCGAACCGTCTCGGATGGCTCGGCGCGGTCGACTGGGTGCAGACGCAGCTCCCGCGCGTCGAGTCATTCGTGCAGCGCGTCCGCGCCGGCGCCTTCACCGACGTCGTCCTGTTCGGGATGGGCGGCTCGAGCCTGGCGCCGGAGGTGTTCCACCGGTTGTTTGGACGCGACGACGTGGGGCCGCGGTTCCGCATGCTCGACTCGACGGATCCCGCCGCCGTGCGCGACGCGCTCGGCCGCGCGGCCACCTCGCTCTTCATCGTGGCGAGCAAGTCGGGGACGACCATCGAGCCCAATTCAATGGCCGCCGCGGCGCGCCGCCGCGTCGAGTCCGCCGGCATCAAGGACTGGGCGTCGCGCTTCGTCGCCATCACCGACGACCACACGGAGCTGCACCGCCGCGCGCTGAACGAGGGCTACTTCGACGTCTTCGTCAACCCCGCCGATATCGGCGGCCGCTATTCGGCGTTGACGCTGTTCGGGATCGTGCCGGCCGCGCTCATCGGCGTGCCGCTGCCCGCGCTGCTCGATCGCGCGCGCCGCATGGCCGACGCGTGCCGCGTCTGGGAGGCGCGCGTCAACCCGGGCGTCGCGCTCGGCGCGCTGCTCGGCGCCGCCGCGCGCGAGGGGCGCGACAAGCTGACGCTGCTGCTGCCGCCGCGGCTCGAGCCGCTCGGGCTCTGGATCGAACAGTTGATTGCCGAGAGCACCGGCAAGCACGGCAAGGGGATCGTGCCGATTGCCGGCGAGACCACCAGCGCGCCCCCCGGCCCCGATCGCGTCGCGGTCGCGGTGCGCCTCGACGACGTCGGCGTCGACGAGGCCGCGCTCGACCGGATGCGCGCGGCGCACGTGCCGCTGATGACGATCGACATGCCGCGCGTCGAGTCGCTCGGCGCGGAATTCTTCCGCTGGGAAGTGGCGACCGCCACGGCCGGCCGCCTGCTCGAGATCAACCCCTTCGACGAGCCCAACGTGCAGCAGGCGAAGGACGCGACGCGCGCGCTGCTCGACGCCTACAGCACGCGCGGGCAACTGCCGCGCAGCGAGCCCGACACCACGGCCGGCGGCATCGAGATCACCCGCAGCGCCGCGACACGCGCGCAGCTCGGGTCAAACGGGTTCGAGCGCTTCCTCGATCAGCTGCGGGCCGGCGACTACTTCGCGCTCCTCGCCTACGTCCCGCCCGACGATCCCGCGCTCGGTCCCGCGCTGCGGGACATCCGCGACGGCGTCGCCGTCCGCCGGCCGTGCGCGACGATGCTCGGCTACGGGCCGCGCTACCTCCACTCCACGGGTCAGCTCCACAAGGGCGGCCCGAACACCGGCGTGTTCCTCGTCGTCACGGCGGCGGCCGACGGCGACGTCCCGGTCCCCGACGCGCCCTTCTCGTTCGGCGTGCTGGAGATGGCTCAGGCGGTCGGCGATTTCCAGTCGCTCGACCGTGCAAACCGGCGCGCCGCGCACATCCATCTTCCCAATCGGAATCCCGATTTGCTGACGCAGCTGGCCCGATTGCTCGGTATTTCACTACAGCAAGCCTGAAGAACGGCCGTCACGGCCACTGCATACTTCGTATACTGCTGGTCGGTGGCCACGGTCGCAGTCCATTCCGTCCTCGCACGAACGCAGGCGGCGCTTGAGCGAGGCCGCGGCGCGGAAGCAGCTCAACTGCTTGCGCCGATGCTGCGTCCCGGTTCGCTCGCGCGCGAGGACGAATTCGCGCTCCGCTCCGCGCTCGCCGAGGCGTGGCTGCTCCAGGACGATCTGGCGCAGGCGGCGGCGACGCTCGGCAGGCCCCCCGACGCGTTGCGCGAGCCGATCAGCGACGCCCAACTGTCCGCGCTCTGGCGCCTGCACGGCCGCATCACCTACGCGCGCGGCGAGCAGTCGCGCGCCATCGCGCTGCACACGCGCGCGCTCAAGCATGCGGAGCTGGCGCACGACTCGCGCGCCATCGGTCTCGCCCACTACGAGCTGGCGCTCTGCTACAAGCAGGTCGGCGACTCGGGGATCGTCCGCGAACACCTGACCGAGGCCGCCTCGGCGCTCCACGCCGCCGGCGATCGACGCCACCTCGCGCTCGTGCACTCGCTGTCGGCGGTGCTCCTCGCCCAGAGCGGCCGCGGCGAAGAAGCGTCGGCCGCGCTTCGGCAGGGCGAGCGGCTGGCGATGGCCATCCAGGCCGACGACGTGCTCGCGGGCATCGTCCACAACCAGGCGAACGTCGCGCTGATGCGCCACCAGCACGAGCAGGCGCTCGCGCTCGCCGAGCGCAGCGTCTCGCTGCACGAGACGCTCGCCTCCGGCCACGGCCTCGCGGTGGCGCTGGCGACGCTCGGCCAGATCTTCGTCCAGCTCGGCGACCTCGAGCGCGCCGAGGACATCCTCACCCGCACGCTCGAAGTGCGCAGCCCCGTCCAGTTCCACGAAACGACGGGCGCCGTGTTCGACACGCTCGCGCAGATTCACCTGATGCGCGGGTCGTACGAGCGCGCCGGCGAGTACTTGCGTCACGCCAGCGAGGCCTACGGCGCCTACGGCACGCAGACGATGCGGTGGTACGAGTGGTCGCTGAAGGTCCTCGGCGCGAAGCTCGCCATCCGCAGCGGCAAGTTCGACGAAGCGCTCGCCATGGCCGACGAGCTCGCGCGCACCTCGGGCGTCCCGCCGGCAGAGGCGATCCAGGCGGACCTTGCCGCCTGCGAAGCGCTCGTCGCGGCCAACCGCGTCGGCGAGGCCGAGCTGCGCATCCAGTCGTGCGAAGGACGGCTCGACCCGCGGACGGCGCCGGCCAACTGGGGTGAATTCCTTCGCATCCGCGGCGCCGTGCACGAACGGTCCGGCCGCCTGACCGACGCCTACCACGACTCCGCGCAGAGCGTGAACGTCTTCGAGCTGCTCGGGGAGCGCTACCAGGCGGCGCTGAGCCAGCTGGCGCTCGGCCGCCTGGCGGCCGCGACGGGCGCGCGCGCGTCCGCGGAGCGGCACCTCGATCAGGCCGCCTCGGTGTTCCGCGCCCTCGGCGCACAGCGCGATCTCGAGGAGGTCGATCACACACGTGCCCGCCTGGCGACGGTCGTGGCCGCCGAGATTGCGACGCTGGCCGACGCGGACGACGCGATCGTCAGGCGGCTCGTCGAGGCCTCGGTCCTCTCCGACCTTCTCGCCCGCGAGACCGCCACGTCGCTCGTCGAGGCGACGAAGGCCGACGCCGCGGTGATCTTCGTGATGCCGTCGGTCGGCGAGGTGCGCGTGGTCGCCATGGCGGGATGTGACCCCGGCGTGGCGCGCGCGCTGGCGCGCGCCGCGGCGCAGGGGAACAGTGCGTACGGCGAGGGTCTGCTGCTCACCGAGCCGCTCGGCCGCGACCACGACGGCCCCCGTGTCTGCACCATCGTTGCGGCGGACCGCCTGTCCGACGGCGCGACCCGGCGGTTCCGGATGTTTGCCGCGGTCGCCAGACAGGGATTCGAGCTGTGCGGCGCGCGGGAGCGGCGCGGGCAGGTCGTGGAGCAAAGCAGCACCCGATCGCTCGAGCCGCTGTTGCCCGGCTTCATCTGCGCGAGCGCGGCGATGAACCGCGTCGCCGATCAAATCCAGCGCCTGCAGGGGCACGACCTCACCGTGCTGATCACCGGCGAGAGCGGCACCGGCAAGGATCTGGTGGCGCGCGCCATTCACGTCGGGTCCCCGCGCAGCGCGGCGATGTTCCTGCCGTACAACTGCACGACGACGCAGCGCGACCTGGCCGACAGCCAGCTGTTCGGCCATCGCCGCGGCAGCTTCACCGGCGCCATCACGGATCAGCAGGGGCTGATTCGCACCGCCGCCGGCGGCACGCTGTTCCTCGACGAGATTGGCGACCTGCCGCTCGACATCCAGCCGAAGCTGCTTCGTTTCCTCGAGCAGGGCGAGGTGATGCCGGTCGGCGAGACGCGGCCGCAGGCGGTCGATGTCCGGGTGCTCGCGGCCACCAACGCCGACCTCGAGCAGCGCGTGCACGAAGGGAAATTCCGGGAAGACCTGTACTACCGGCTCAGCGTGATCCGCATCCACGTGCCGCCCCTGCGCGAGCGGCGCGAGGAGATCCCGCACCTGAGCACGTTCTTCCTCCGAGAGGCGTGCGAGCGTCTCGGCAAGCCGGACGTGCACCTGAGCTCGGCGACGCTCGATTTGTTCGACCGCTACTGGTGGCCGGGCAACGTCCGTCAGCTGCGGAACGAAGTGCAGCGGGCGGTCGCCATGAGCCGTCCAGGCGGAACCATTGAGCCGGATCAGCTGTCCGCGGACCTGACTGCCCTGCCGCCTGGCGGTTCGGGCACGGGACCCGCAATGGGCAATCGACCGATGGGGGCACGTAACCTCGCCGCCGCCGTCGAGGAGGTCGAACGCGAGGTAATCGGCACCGCGCTGCGACGTTCGAGCGGTAATATCTCTGAGACCGCGCGGGTTCTGGGACTTACCCGACGGGGGTTGTACTTGAAGATGAGGCGCTTAGGACTTGATGGCGCTGCTGCGGATACCTAGTAACCAGGTATACAGGTCTGTGATTAGAGAGTAACCAGTCCCTTGGATCCTTCGGGATCCTTCGTCCCTCGTTAGTAACAAAAGAGTCAATGTTTGCAGCCATGAGACATGCGTGCAAACACGTAGATGACTCTAACGACAGAGGCCTCGACACTGATACATAACGGGACACACAACCTCTCTCCGACAGGGGGCCTACGGTGATTCGCACAGCCACTGCCACGTTGCCAGCATCGACTGAGAACAAGCCGCGCATCGGTGAGCGCCGCAAAGTCCGCGTTCCGGGCCGCCTCACATGGCGCGACTCGTCCGGCACGCTTCGCTTCGTGTCGGTCGTCACCTGTGACGTCAGCGACCTGGACGTGTTCGTTGAGTGCCAGGTGCCGGCTTCAATTCCCCTGTATCGGCTGGTGCACTTCCAGATCGAGCGCGGCGCACGCGAGTGCAACGAGCTCCCGGTGTCGCTCCGCAACGGCAAGGTGCTGTCGGCCGTGTACCGCGTCGGCGCGTATCGCGCCTCGACGGGGACACCGCACGGCTACGCGCTGCGCCTGCTGGTCGAACCGACGCGCGTCGCGTCGACACCAGCGCTGCACGCGGTCTCGTCGAACTAGTCGGGGTCGCTTCGGCGAGACCTTCCGGCGGGGGCCGCTTGCGGGTCCGAAAGGACCCGCCCCCCGCCCCGCTCATCCGGCAGGCGCGCCTACCCGCCCTTCCTGCGCCAATACCTCGCCAGACCCAGCCACGACACCTCGAACGGCGCCCCGACGTGGTGCGGAAGGATCTGTTCCTCCGTGAGGTGGCGCCGCAGCTCGCGGTTGACGTACTCCGCGTAGCGCTGCGCCCGCTCCTCGTCCGTGCCAGGCTCTGAGAGCGACACACGCACCCACTCCGCGGACGCGCGCAGGTTTTCGACGAGCGACTGCAGGTGCGGCCGTACGCGCCCGGACGGCCCGAAATGCGTGAGGAACATCGTCGCCGGGTCCCACCGTTCGACGCGCGCGGCGCTGTCGATCCAGAGCTCGACGTCGATGTCGGGCGGCGGCGTCGGCGGCCGCACGTAGTCGCCGCGTATGCGGATGCCGGCGACGTCGCCGACGAAGGCGATGCCGCTCGAGCGGTCGAAGAAGCTGACGTGGTGCGACGCGTGGCCTGGTGTGTAGGCGACGTCGAACGCGCGGCCCGCGGCCGCGATCCCTCCACCTGGATGGCTGTCGCCGCGCAGCGTCACGATGTTCGCGGAGGGGACAGGCGCCACCTCGCCCCACAGTTCCTGCATCTGATCGCCCCAGAGGCGTGCGGCGCTCCGCACGAGCCGTGTCGGATCGACGAGGTGCGGCGCGCCACGTTCGTGCACGAACACCGTCAGCGAGGGAACGCGACGCACCAGCGTCCCTGTCGCGCCCGCGTGATCGAGATGCACGTGCGTCAGCAGGACGTGCGTGACGTCCGCGAGGCGGATGCCGAGGCCGTTCAAGCCGAGCTCGAGCGTGTCGAGGCACGAGGACGGTCCCGGATCGATCAGCGCGACGCCCCCCGCGTCGCTCACGACGGCGGTGCCGATGACGTTGGGACTGCCTCGGAATTGCAGGTCGACCCAGCCAAGGCCGGGTGCAAGGACGGGCATGCGGGGCGAGGCATTATACTGACGGCGGCCAAGCTCCAAGATCCAAGATCCAAGCTCCAAGATCCAAGCTCAAACACCAAAGTGGCATTGGGAGCTTGCCGATTGGAACTTGGAATTTGGAGCTTGGAGCTTGGAGCTTGGAACTTGACCATGATCCAGCACTCAGTGCTCGCGGCGGTCGCGCGGCTCGTCTCGGAGGAGTCCCCTCTCGACAGGGTCCTCTCGGGCGTCGCGCTGCTGCTCCGCGACGCGATCCCGTTCGAGCGGCTGCACGTGCTGCGCCTGGATCGCTCCGATTCGGTCACGCTCTACGTCGTCGGTACGACCGGCGAGGTGGAGGTCACCGGGCACATGATCGCCGACGCCGAAGAGGCGCAGCCGCATCCTGGTGACGGGACCGAGCGCTCGCGGCTGATCTGCACCGTGCGCGAGGGCGCGCGCGTCAAGGGCGCGGTCTGGCTCACCTCCGGCGAAGCGAACGCGTTCAACGACGAGCACCAGGAACTGCTCGAAGGGGTTGGGGACCTGATCACGCTGGCCCTCTATCACGACACGGTGCGGACCACGGATCTGCGGCGCACCGAGCGGATCGACGCGCTCGTCCGCCTGCTCCACACCGTGGCCGAGACGCTCGACATCCGCCAGATCTTTCCGCAGCTCTCCGACACGGTGCGGGGCGCGCTGCCGCACGACATCCTGGCGCTGACGTCGTGGGCCGACGACGGCCTCTCGTTCCGCGTCTACGCGATGGCCGGCGCGGACATTCCGGATGAGGATTTCTGGGCACCGACGCTCGTGCCGCCGCTCGAGCGCACGCTGCTCGACCGCAAGGCGTACATCATCCACGACGTGGGGAGCGAGATCGCGGCCGAGACCGTGCGCGGCCGGCTCCTGCGGATGGTCGGCGCGCGGTCAGCACTCCGCGTGGCGATTCCGCTCGGCAACGCGGTGTTCGGGTCGCTGTTCTTCCTCGCGCGCGATCCGGGGCGGTTCTCGGACGAAGACATCGATTTCGCGCGCCGGGTCGGCGATCACCTCGGCCTCGCGCTCTCGCACCAGCACCTCGCCGAAGCGGCACGCCGCGACGCGGCCGCGCGCGAGAACGCCGCCCGCCTCGAAGCGCAGGTCGCCACGCTGACGCGCGAGCTTGAGTCGCGCACCGGCCAGCGCCGCGTCGTCGGCCAGTCGCGGCAGTGGCAGGACGTGCTCGCCCACGCCGCGCGCGTCGCGCAGGCCGAGACGACGGTGCTGCTCACCGGCGAGTCGGGAACCGGCAAGGAAGTCGTCGCCCGCTTCATTCACCACGCGTCGCGGCGCGGGCAGGGGTCGTTTGTCGCGATCAACTGCGCGGCGCTCCCCGATCAACTGCTCGAGTCGGAGTTGTTCGGCTACGAGCGCGGCGCGTTCACCGGCGCCGTGGCCGTCAAGCCGGGACGGATCGAGCAGGCCAACGGCGGCGTGCTCTTCCTCGACGAAGTCGGCGAGATGGCGCCGACCGTCCAGGCGAAGCTGCTGCGCGTGCTCGAGGAGCGCGAGTTCCAGCGGCTCGGCGGCACCCGGCTCCATCACGCCGACATCCGCGTCATCGCGGCGACCAACCGCGACCTGCACGCGGCGATGCAGCGCGGCGGGTTCCGCGAGGACCTCTATTACCGGCTGGGCGTCTTCGAGATCGAGCTGCCGCCGCTGCGCGACCGCGCGGAAGACGTGCTCGAGCTCGCCGACATGTTCCTGCGCGAGATTGGCGAAACCGTCGGCCGCCCGGCGGCGGGCTTCGAGCGCGAGGCCCGGCGCGACCTCCTCAACTATCCCTGGCCCGGCAACGTGCGCGAGCTGCGCAACGCGATCGAGCGCGCCGTCATCCTCGCCGACGGCGGCTACATCCGCAGCGAGCACCTGCCCGTCACCGCAACGCGCAAGGCGCCGTCGGGCGGCGAGACGAGCACCGCGCCGCTGCCTGCCGGCGGCGTGAACCTCGACGCGATCGAGCGGTCGCTCGTCATCAAGGCGCTGGCGCAGGCGCGGCACAACAAGACGCGCGCCGCCAAGCTGCTGGGCCTCACGCGAGCCCAGCTCTACTCGCGCATCGAGAAATACGGGCTCGCGGAGACGGAATCCTGAGCGACCCGTGCATCCCGCCGTTCGCCGCGTGCTCGTCATCACCGGCGTCGTCCTTCTCCTCTTTGTCCTGATCGGCGCGACCTACCAGGGGGTCGCTACCGCGCTCGAGCGCCGGCGGTTCCCGCATCCGGGGCGGATGGTCGATGCCGGCGGCCACCAGCTTCATCTCTATTGCCTGGGACAAGGGAGCCCGACCGTCGTGCTCGAGGCGCCCGCGACGACGATGTCGTCGGCGTGGGGGTGGGTGCAGATGGACGTCGCGAAGCTGACGAGGGTCTGCAGCTACGACCGCGCCGGGCTCGGATGGAGCGAGGCGGGCGATGCGCCATTCACGCCGCAGGCGGTGGCGCCCGAGCTGAACGCGCTCCTCGCAGCCGCCGGAGAGCCGCGGCCGGTGGTCATGGCCGGCGCCGAACTTGGCGCGGCGCTGGCGACGCTGTTCGCCGCGCGTTACCCGAACGACACGGCGGCGCTCGTGCTCGTCAATCCGCCCGGCGCGGTCAGCCGGGACACGGCGTCGCGGCCATCGGCGAAGTTCGTTGCGGCATCACCCTGGCTCGCGCGCGCCGGGGTGCTGCGCGCGATGCGGACGCTCTCGGCCACGGCGGGCGAGCTGCCGCAACCCGCGGCCACGGTACTGCGGGCGTTCCTCAACCGTCCCGATCACCTGACGCGCGCCGCGGGCGAGCTCGCCCGCTGGGACGAGGCGGTGATGCTGAGCCAGGCGGCGGCGCTGCCGCGCAGCATGCCCGTGACGCAGGTTGAAGTGGAAGCACAGGATCGCGTGGCGCTCATCGCCAATCGCAGGAACGCCCGGGATGTCGCTGAGGCAATCGACCGCGCCGTTCAAAACGTCAGACGCGATCGCAGATAGCTACCAACCACCAACTACCAACTACCAACTCCCAACCGCCAAGGAGACCGGTTACGGCCTCCTTGGAGTTGGGAGCTAACGGTTACGACCGGATTCGAACGGTCACGGGCGCGGTGAGGCGCGTGGTGATGCCGGCGCCCGGACCCAGGTGGACTTCCTTGCCCTTGGTCGCGAGCACGACGCCGGTGCCGCCGGCGCCGCCGATGGCCGCGCCCTTCGCCGCCCCGCCGCCGCCGCCGAGAATCGCGCCGAGCGCCGCGCCGGCGCCCGCGCCGATCGCAATCTTCTCAGCGTCCTGCTTCTTGGTCGCCGCCGCTTCCTGCGCGTAGCCCGACGTCCTGATGTCGTAGCGCTCGCCGTTGGCGCGGACGGAGTTGAAGCGCATCGCGATGTGCGCCCGGCCCTTGACGCGGCCCGAGCCTTCGGCGCCGGTCACGACGCCGCTGACCTCGCTGCCGGCCGGCAGCACGACCTGCCCGTTGATCGTCACCGGCGAGCGCAGCGTCGCGCGCACCGGTTCCTCGACCCGGCTCGTGTCGGAGCCGACGGCGGAGGACAGCGCCAGGCGCAGCGTCGTCCCCGACGGGATGGTGACTTCCGTAAACCGGGCGGCCGGCACCACGGGCGCCGAGGTTGCCGCCGAAATCGGCGCGTTCGTCGCTTCGCCGGTCGTTGCCGCGGGGGTATCGGTGGCCGTCGTGTTTTCCGGCGCATTCGCACCGTTACACGCGGCGAGTCCGACCGCCAAACCGATTACACAGGCCCACTTCATCATGAAACCTCCTCGTCATCCGTATTGCCCCCAGACACGATTGGTGGCCGGACGACGAAAACTGGCGTCAAAAACGCCGAATTCCTCTCTGCCGCGCGGATACTGCGAAATCTCTGCCGTCGAGACTTCTGGTAGTTTTGATGAATGCGTAAGTTCGCTTTCACTCTTGTCGCGCTCGGCCTCTCCACCGGCGCGCTTGCCCAGCGGCTTCCGGCCACGGTCGTCCCGACGCATTACGCGCTCTGGTTCGCCCCCGACCTGCAGGATGCGACCTTCCGCGGGCGGGAGACGATCGACGTGACGGTCCCAAACCCGACGACGACGATTACGCTGAATGCCGCGGAAATTCAGTTCGGCGCGGTGACGATCACAGCCGGCGGCCGGATGCAGACCGCGCGCGTCGCGCTCGACGATCGCAACGAGATGGCGACGCTGACGGTCCCGCGGGCGCTCCCGAAGGGAACCGCGTCGATTCAGATCACGTACAAAGGGATCCTGAACGACAAGCTGCGCGGCTTCTATCTGAGCAAGGCCAACGGGCGGCGCTACGCGGTCACGCAGATGGAGGCGACCGACGCGCGGCGCGCGTTTCCCTCCTGGGACGAACCGGCTTACAAGGCGACCTTCGACGTGTCGCTGATGATCGACGCCGGCGACACGGCGATTTCCAACGGCGCGCAGGTGTCCGACACGCCCGGGCCCGAGGCGGGCAAGCACACGCTGGTCTTCGCGCGCACGCCGAAGATGTCGAGCTACCTGGTGGCGATGCTGGTCGGCGACTTCTCCTGCCGCACCGGGTCGGCCGACGTGATTGCCGTTCGCGTCTGCTCCACGCCCGACAAGCTGCCGCTCACCGGGTTCGCGCTCGAAGCGGCGCAGCAGGAAGTGAAGTTCTTCAACGAGTGGACCGGCATCAACTACCAGTTCGGCAAGCTGGACATCATCGGCGTGCCCGACTTCGCGGCGGGCGCGATGGAGAACGCCGGCGCCATCACCTTCCGCGAGGAGTATCTCTTTGCCGATCCCGAGCGTGCCTCGCTCGGCACGAAAAAGACGGTGGCGTCGATCATCTCGCACGAGATCGCCCACCAGTGGTTCGGCGACCTCGTGACGATGAAGTGGTGGGACGACATCTGGCTGAACGAGGGGTTCGCCACGTGGATGGCGAACAAGCCGCTCGCGGCGTGGCATCCGGAATGGCAGGTCGATCTCGACGAGGTCGAGGAGACGCAGGTGGCAGTGTCGACCGACGCGCTGCGCACGACGCGCCCCATTCGCACCAAGGTGGAGACACCCGACGAGATCAACGAGGTCTTCGACGGCATCGCCTACCAGAAGACCGCATCGGTGCTGCGCACGATCGAAAACTACGTCGGGCCCGAGCTGTTCCGGAAAGGCGTCGCGTCGTACCTGAAGAAGTATTCGTTCGCCAACGCCGCCGGCGAAGATTTCTGGACCGAGGTCGCGCGCGTCACCGGCAAGCCCGTGGACCGCATCATGAAGCCGTTCATCGAGCAGCCTGGCGTGCCGGTGGTGAAGATCGAGGCGAAGTGCCAGGGGAACACGACTGACATCTCGCTGCACCAGGAGCGGTTTACCGGCATGACGAGCCCCGCGGCCCCGCCCGGGCCGGGCCCGGCGGCGGCCGCGAGCACGCAGCTGTGGGCCATTCCCGTCTGCTTCAAGGCCGGCGGCGGCAGCGGTCCGCAGTGCGAGCTGCTCGAGCGGCGCGATCAGAAGGCGGCGCTGCCGGTCTGCTCGGCCAACGCGTTCGCCAACGCCAACGGCCACGGCTACTACCTGTCCGAATATTCGCCGGACGAAGTGCGCGCGATCGCGCGCACCGCGCGCGGCTCGCTCGCGCCGGCCGAACGCCTGAGCCTGCTCGGCGACGAGTGGTGGATGGTGCGCGCCGGCCGGCACGACGTCGGCGTCTACTTCGACATCGCCTCGTCGCTGGCCGGCGACGAGGCGCCGTCGGTGATCGAGCAGATCGGCCGCAGCCTCGCCTACGCCCACGACGACATCTTCCCGATGGCGGAGGTGCCGAAGTTCGAGGAATGGCTGCGCCGCCGGCTCGCGCCGGAGCTCACGACACTCGGCATGCCTGGCAGCACCTCGGATCCGGACGACCGCCAGAGCCGGCGCGCCACGCTGCTGTCACTCGTCGGCGTGACGGGCAACTCGGCGGAGGTCCAGCGCCAGGCGCGCGACCTCGCGCTCAAATACATCGACGACCCCTCGTCGCTGCCCCCGACGCTGGCGTCCACTGTGCTGAGCGTCGCGGCGGTCGGCGGCGATGCGATGCTCTACGACCGCTACCTGGCGCAGCTGCCGAAGCTGTCCGGCAAGCCCGAGGAGTACTACCGCTTCTTCAACGCGCTGCCGTCGTTCCGCGACCCGGCGCTGGTGCAGCGGACGCTGCAGTTCGCGCTTTCGCCCGACGTGCGCACGCAGGACGCGCCGTCGCTCATCGGCGCCCTGATCGGGCAGGAGGCGTCACGCGACGCCGCATGGACGTTCGTGAAAGCCAACTGGGACACGCTGAACAAGCTGCTCGGCGTCTTCGGCGGGATCACGCGGATCGGGGGCTCGGTGGGTGCGTTCTGCTCCCGCGAC
>Ga0134123_10000139_pt1 | contig 45438 bp, 47 predicted proteins | sample KB303_FD_96460 | JGI IMG/M metagenome (GOLD analysis project Ga0134123, IMG submission 96460) | Terrestrial soil microbial communities without Nitrogen fertilizer from Kellogg Biological Station, Michigan, USA - KB3-0-3 | ecosystem: Environmental > Terrestrial > Soil > Unclassified ...
CCGTTTGTGCGCCCCCTGGATGAAACGCTGGTACTGGCCGGACGCGCCCGCACCGGGCTCTATATGCCCGCCTACGAGGTACGCGAAGGCGAGAATCCTTACGAAGTCGAGATCGCGCTGGTGGACGATCTCGAGCCCGGGGACGTTCCGGTGCTGGCCTGCAATGGCCCGACTCAACGGATTGCACCCTGGGGTGAACTGCTATCCACCGCCGCGCAGGCCCGGGGCGCTGCCGGCTGCATCACCGACGGCCTGGTGCGGGACGTCAGGCAGATCCGCGAGATGCGCTTTGCGGTCTTCCACGGCGGCATAGGCCCGCTCGATACGAAGGGGCGGGCGCGAATGATGGAGCGTGGTGTGCCGGTTGAATGCGCCGGCGTGAAAGTGCGCGGCGGCGATTTTGTGTTCGGCGACGCGGACGGCGTGGTGGTGATTCCGCAGGAACACGCTGCCGAAGTGCTTGCAAGAGCGAGAGAGAAAGTAGCGGGAGAAGGCCGCACCCGCGACGAGCTGCGGCAGGGCCGGCTGTTGCGCGAGGTTTTCGAAAAATACCGAATCCTTTGACCGACGAAGGGAGAATGAGCTATGTACTGGCTGATCGCTGGACTGGTCATCTTCTTCGGAGTGCACATTTTCTCGGAGTTTCGCGCGGCGCGCGGGAAAATGATCCAGCGCCTCGGCGAGAAACCCTATCGGGCGGCGTACTCGCTGCTGGCGCTTTCCGGATTCATACTCATCGTGGTCGGCGTTCATAAATCCGAGACGGTGTTCCTGTGGAGACCTGCCGAATGGGGACGGTACGCAGCGGTATGGTTCATGCCTTTCGCCTTCATTTCACTGGCCGCAGCGTACATCCCGAGCAACTTCCAGCGCTTCACGGCGCACCCGATGCTGTGGAGCGTCACGCTCTGGGCACTGTTGCACCTGCTTGCCAATGGCGACCTTATCGGCCTGCTTTTGTTCGGTTCCTTCGGTCTGTATTCCGTTCATGCAATGTCTTCGCAGAACGCCCGCGGCGCCCGGCCATCCCAGCTCAAGCGTCCGCTGCTGCTGGACGCCGTGGTAGTCGTGGCCGCCTTGGTCCTGTACTGGCTGTTCCTGCATTATCACGGCAAGCTCTTCGGCGTTCCCGTGGTCTATTGACCGGGTAGCAACCGCCGCAACCAGGAGGAAAGAGAACGTGGCAAAGCCGATTCCCCCGGTGTTATTGACCTATGTCGACGGCCTGAAAACGCACGACATTCAAAAGATCGCTGGCACGGCGGCGGACGATCTGAAATTCATCTCGGCGACGCGAATTCTGGACAAACAGCAGGCTTTGACGATGCTCACCGCGCTTTATACCGGCTTTCCGGACTGGAACTATGCCTATGAAAGGATCGAGGATCGCGGCCAGGGCAATTACGCGATCAAGTGGGACCAGGGCGGCACCCATAGCGGGACCTGGGCGATGCCGGGCATGGAGCCGATTCCGCCAACCGGGAAGAAGGTGCGCATTCCCGAACACTATTTCTACTATCGCGTGGCGAGCGACAAACTGACGATCATTTTTCCCGAACCGATCCCGGGCGGGGCGCCACGTGGAATACTGGAGCAAATCGGTGTCAAGTTACCTCCGCTATAGTCAGATGCGCATGGTGGAACGCGGCGCCTGCGCGCTCCCGGGTCGCATCCCCGCGAGCGGACCCCTGCTCCGCCACCCCAGCGCGCTATCCCTTGGGAATTCTGGAACAGATCGGCGTGAGGCTTCCGCCGCTTTGAATGGCCGTTACGAACCTCACCCCAGTGCCGAGATGACGCCGGGACAATTCTGGCGCCCGTTCAGATCGTGACCACGATCTTCCCGAAATGCGTTCCCTGCTCCAGGCGCCGGAACGCATCCGCCGCCCGTTCCAACGGGTAAACGGAATCTACCACCGGTCTGAGCTGGTGTTGCACGATCGCGCGATTCATCGCTTCGAAACGCGCCCGTGAACCGACCGCGATGCCCTGCACGCGGATCATCGGACCAAGCAGCGCGCGAATCGGGATCTGTGCGCGATAGCCGGCCACAAAACCGACCACGCCGACGAAGCCAGCGAACGCGAGCGCGGCCAGCGACTTGTCCAGAGTGGCGCCCGCGGTCTCCACGATGATGTCCACGCCCCGGCCCCCGGTGGCGTCCTTCACCGCAACATGCCATTCGGGTGTGGAGCGGTAATTGATTCCAATCTCCGCGCCGAGCTCTCTTGCGCGCGCGAGCTTCTCATCGCTCGACGACAGCGCGATCACCCGCGCGCCTGCCAGCCGGGCGAATTGAAGCGCGAACAGGGCCACACCGCCGGTACCCTGCACCAGCACAGTGTCGCCGCTTTTGATCCCGCCTTCTTGCAGGGTGGACCACGCTGTGAGCGCGGCGATCGGCAGGGTTGCCGCCTCGCCGTCAGTCAGGTGGCCCGGCACCGCTACCGCATCCTCTGCCGGCACCGCGACGTATTCCTGCAGCACACCTGCCAGCGGTGCTCCGAGCGTGCGCCGCGTGCGCAGTTCCAGCGTCGGCAACCCGTCGTGCCAGCCCTGGGTATAGATCGGGGTCACCCGGTCACCAACCTTGAAGCGGGTCACGTCTTCGCCGACTTCCACCACTTCGCCGCAGGCGTCGGAAGCGGGCACGTAGGGCAGCGGCAAGTTGGGCAGGTACTTTTGCACCAGAACTGCGAGATCGCGGTAATTCAGGCTCGCGGCCTTGACGCGCACCAGGATTTCGCCGCGACGTGGGGCGGGAATAGGACGTGCGACCAATTGGAGCGCATCGACGGAAAAAGCGCTGGCCTCCATCGCGCGCATCGTGCCGCCGGATTTCACTGGATCCCCCTGCCGGGCACGTAACGATAGGAACGCGCCACGCCCGAGGTCATATCACTCCGCGCTGGCGCAGGTTGTCGATCGCCGCGGCGTCGTACCCGAGTTCGCCGAGAATGAACTCGGTGTGCTGGCCGATGGCGGGAATCGGATCCATGCGTGCGTCGAAAGTTTCAGGAACTCCGGGGGGCCGCATCGCCTTGATCGGACCCGCGGGCGAGTCAACCTCTGCCCATCGTCTGCGTGCCGCGAGTTGCGCATGGTCCCAGACTTCCTGCATGTCGTTCATGCGTGCATTACCGATCTGCGCCGCATCCAGGCGCGCGACAATCTGCTCGGCGCTCAGCGTGGAGAACGCCTGCGCGATCACATCGAACAACGCCTTGCGAGCGGCCGAACGCTTGGGCCCAGAAGAAAATCGCGGATCGGTCCTAAGTCCGGGCTGCTCCAGCACCTTGTCGCAGAACACCGCCCATTCGCGTTCGTTCTGCAAGCCGAGCATCACCACCTTCCCGTCGCCTGCCGGGAACGGCCCATACGGATAAATCGTCGCATGCGAGGCGCCTGCGCGCACCGGCGCCTCGGCGCCCTCGTAGGCGTAGTAGAGCGGGAAGCTCATCCACTCGGCCATGCTTTCCAGCATGGAGATGTCGATCCGGCAGCCTTTTCCGGAGCGGCCGCGCTCGATCAGCGCCGCCAGGATATTGGTGTAGGCGTACATACCGGAGGCAATGTCCACGATCGAGCAACCGGCTTTCGAGGGCGTGTCCGGCGTTCCGGTCACCGACAACAAACCCGACTCGCTCTGTATCAGCAGGTCGTAGGCCTTCTTGTCGCGATAGGGACCGTCGGCCCCGTAGCCCGAGATATCGCAGACAATCAGGCGTGGATAAGGGTCTTTCAGCGCCTCGAAAGAGAAGCCCATGCGAGCAGCCGCGCCTGGAGCCAGGTTTTGCACCAGCACGTCGGCGTTCTCGAGCAGCTTGTGGACGATTTCGAGCGCCGCCTCCTGCTTGAGGTCCAGGGTGATGCTTTCCTTGGAGCGGTTGGTCCAGACGAAATGCGAAGACATGCCGCGCACCCGGTGGTCGTAGGCGCGCGCCGGGTCGCCCACGCCTGGACGTTCGATCTTGATAATCCGCGCGCCGAGATCGGCGAGATGCCGGGTGCAGAACGGCCCCGCAATTACATGTTCCAGTGCCACGACAGTCACGCCATCAAGCGGACGCATGAATCGATTCCTCGACAAAGAAACGGATCGCTCTGATGGTAGCAGACGAACACGGCTTCATTGTCGCGGTTCCTGCCCCTCCGGACCGGCCGGGGGTTTGTCGGAAGCTGCGCGGATCCCCTAGCGCAACGGCCGCTGCACTTCCGCAAGCACCAGCGAGGTCTCGATCTGGCGATCCGGAATGTCCCAGTATTTCCTGAGCAGGCGATTTTTTTCTTCTTCCGGCACCACCCGGAAGCCGTGTTTGCTGTAGAAGCGCACCGCCCACGTGGCAGATTTCCAGGTGCCGATCAGGATCGGCTTCTGGGCCATCTTGCGCAGGTGTGAGAGCAGTGTGGCGCCTATGCCGCGGCGGCGTTGCGCGGTGCGCACATAGGCATGGCGAATCAAAGTAACATCGGCGACGTCCTGAATGCCCATCACGCCGATCAGTTCGCCATCCTCCTCGTAGCCCCAGAACACCACCCCGCTTGCGATTTCATGCCGCAGTTCCTGTTCCGGCATGTAGGGATCTTTCCAGCGGTCAGCTGGAATCGCGCCGCGGTAGGCTTGCGCGGCGTCGTTGACGATCTCGACGATGGCGGCGAAATCCTTGTCATTGCAGCGTCGAATCATCGGAAATCAGCTGAAAGGTAAAAGGTAAAAGGTGAAAGTGAAAACCTGAACGAGCGCCGTAAAGCCTGGGATCTGCTTTTACTTTTACCTTTTTCCTTTCACCTTTCGCCTTTCTCCTGGTCTTTCGACAATTCGAAGATCATGCAGGTCGTGGTGCCATGGGCGTAGAGCTTGCCGTCGGGACCGAACAGGCGCCCTTCCGAAGTAGCGACCTGCCGGCCCGCATGGATGACCTTTCCCTCGGCGCGCACCGGTCCGGTCTGGTGGGTCAACGGACGCACGAGATTCACCTTCAGTTCCGCCGTGGTATACGCTTGCCCTTTCTTCAGCATGGTCTGCACCGCACAGGCCATGCAGGAGTCCAGCAACGTCGCCGCCCATCCGCCGTGGATGGTACCGATCGGATTGTAGAAATCGAAGGTCGGGGTGCCCTGGAACACCGCCCGTCCTTCGTCCACCTGCAGCAGAAAAAAATTCAACGCCTTGCCGATCGGCGGCAGCGGCAGCACCCCCGCCGCGATGTCCCGCAGGAATTCCAGCCCCGAGCGGTGGCGCAACTCGTCCACTGGGCTCACGCCAGGCGCGTCGATCCTCGCCGCCGCTGCTTTTGCCTCCCGGAGCCATGCCTCTGCCGTCATCTTCCAGTCCTCGCGTATCATGTTTGCGCAGAGTAACGCAGCCGCGCCGGCTGAAGAAGGGGTCCGACATCCGGTTGCCGATTGCTCAAAGGAGCGGATATGAGAATCCTTGCAAGTTTTCTGTTCGCGGTCTTGCTCGCCTTGGCGGCCCCGCTGCGGGGTGCAGAGCCCGAGTACGACGGGCACTGCGCATTGGGTATGGCGGAAGGAGCCGTGATTTCCACGGACTGCGCGGTAGTCTGGCTCTCCCCCGAGGGCAAGATCTATTGTTTCTTCAACCAGGCCGCCAAGGAGCAATTCCTGCAGGCGCCGCAGCAGAATCTGCTGCGCGCGCAGGCCTTCTGGGACAATCCTGCCGTGCTGAAGCAGATCCGGCGCCAGCAGTGACGCACCGGCTCACCGGGTTCTTGCTTGCCGTTTCCTGTCGGTTCGCGGCCGGGCGCTCACCGCCCTGCGCGCTTCGACGGGCAGTGGCAGCGTCGTCTGATACTTCACCTGCTTCAATGCAAAGCTCGATTTGATATTGCCCACCCCTGGAACGCGGGTAAGGAAGTTGAGGATGAAGTCCTCGAGAACCTGGATGTCCGGGACCACCACGCGCAACAGGTAGTCCGCGTCCCCGGTCATGAGATAGCACTCCATGACCTCGGGGCGCGCGCGGATCGCCTTCTCGAATGTGCCGAGCGCGGGCTCGATCTGTCGCTCCAGCGTGACCTGGATGAATACGCTCACCTTGAGGCCGACCCGCAGTGCATCGACAAGCGCCACGTAGCGGCTGATATAGCCGGCCTCCTCCAACGCCCGCACCCGGTTCAGGCAGGGCGAGGGTGACAGGCCCACCGCCTTGGCGAGTTCCACATTGGACATGCGGGCGGCGCCCTGCAGCAGGCCGAGGATCTGCCAGTCTATCGTGTCCAGGCGAAAATCCGGCATTTCGTGCTGTTTCATTGTCTGATCCAAGAGATATATGCTTAACATATCGAATTCTACCAAGGTAAACGAAACCACGTGCTCCGTTAATCGGATTAGCATTCCGGTTTCGAAAATCGAATAGAGGCCGCCGTCGCCCGATGTCGCGGCCGCGAGGAGACAGCGCATGACCGACCTTTCCGACATCAGCGTTTCCGGCCTGTGGCGCGTTCTGACGCAGGATCTGGATCCGGTCGAAACCAAAGAATGGCTTGATGCCTTCGACGCCGTGGTGCAGAACGAGGGCGCGGAGCGGGCCACCTTCGTGCTCAGAAAACTGCTGGATCACGCGCGCATGATGCGCGTGCCGATGCCGCCGGTGCTGAACACGCCGTACGCGAACACGGTTTCCCTTGCCGATCAGCCGCAGTTCCCGGGCAATGCGGAGATTGAGGCGCGGATATCCGCGTTGGTGCGCTGGAACGCGCTGGCCATGGTGGTGCGCGCCAACCGCACCCATCCTGAACTCGGCGGCCATATCGCCACGTATGCTTCGTCCGCCGATCTCTTCGAGGTGGGCTACAACCATTTCTTCCGCGCCGGCCAGAACGGCGATGCGATCTATTTCCAGCCGCATTCCGCACCAGGCGTCTATGCGCGCGCCTACATGGAAAGCCGGCTCTCCGAGGAGCATCTGGACAATTACCGCCGCGAGACCGGGGGCAAGGGCTTGTCCTCGTACTGCCACCCCTGGCTGATGCCGGAGTTCTGGCAGTTCCCAACCGGTTCGATGGGGCTGGGTTCGATCACGTCAATCTATCAGGCGCGCTTCATGCGCTACCTCGAGGACCGCGGCATCCTCGAAACCAAAAGGCGCAAGGTGTGGTGTTTCGTTGGCGACGGAGAAATGGACGAGCCCGAATCGATCGCTGGGCTGGCCATGGCAGCGCGCGAAGGGCTGGACAATCTGATTTTCGTGGTGAACTGCAACCTGCAGCGCCTCGACGGCCCGGTGCGGGGCAACGGCTCGATCGTGCAGGAACTGGAAGGACTGTTCGCCGGCGCGGGCTGGAACGTCATCAAAGTGATGTGGGGTTCGGACTGGGACCCGCTGTTCGCGCGCGACCGCGACCATGTCATCCTCAAGCGGCTGCATGAAACCGTCGACGGGGAATTCCAGAAATACGCCGCCACCGACGGGCGCTTCAACCGTGAGGCCTTTTTCAGCAAGTACCCGGAACTGCAGCAACTGGTGGCGCACATGTCCGATGAAGACATCGACCGCTTGAAGCGCGGAGGCCACGACCCGATCAAGATCTACGCCGCGTATCACGCTGCGGTGAATCACAGGGGCCGTCCCACCGTGATCCTTGCCCAGACCAAAAAGGGCTACGGCATGGGCACGGCGCAGGGCAAGATGGCCGCGCATCAGGCCAAGAAACTCGAGGACGATACCTTGCTCGCTTTCAGGGACAGGTTCGCGCTGCCGCTTTCCGATAACGACGTACAGGCGCTGCGCTTCTACAAGCCGGCCGCGGACAGCCCGGAAATGAAGTATCTGCACGCGCGCCGCCAGGCGCTCGGCGGTTACGTTCCCGCACGCGCACCCAAGGGACTGGTGTTGCCGGTGCCCCCCCTGGACAGTTTCGCCAGGCTTCTGGAAGGCACCGGCGATCGCGAACAATCCACCACCATGGTGTTCGTGAACATGCTGTCGCAACTGCTTCGCGACAAGACCCTCGGCAAGCACGTGGTGCCGATCGTAGCCGACGAGGCGCGCACCTTCGGCATGCAGTCGCTGTTCCGCCAGGTGGCGATTTACTCCCCTCACGGCCAGCTTTACGAGCCGGAAGACAAGGACGAGCTGCTCTACTACAAGGAGGCCAAGGACGGGCAGATCCTCGAGGAGGGCATTACCGAGGCCGGCGCGATTTCCTCATGGATCGCCGCCGCCACTTCCTACAGCGCGCACGGCGTGCCGATGTTGCCGTTCTACATCTTCTATTCCTGTTTTGGTTTCCAGCGCATCGGTGACCTGGTCTGGGCCGCCGGCGATTCGCGTGCGCGCGGCTTCCTGCTCGGCGCCACCGCCGGACGCACCACGCTTTCGGGCGAAGGCCTTCAGCATGAAGACGGCTCAAGCCACCTGCTCTTCTCCACCATGCCGAACTGCGTCGCCTACGATCCGGCTTTCGGTTATGAACTCACGGTCGTCATTCGCGACGGCATGCGCCGCATGCTCGAAAATCAGGAGGACGTGTTCTATTACGTGACGGTCATGAACGAGAACTACGCGCACCCGGCGATGCCTCCGGGCGCGGAGGAAGGAATCCTTAAAGGCTTGTACCGCATCCGCGAGGCAGGCAAGAAAGCAGGACTCGGGACTCAGGGCTCAGGACTCGGAAAGAAGCGGGTTCAGCTTTTAGGGGCTGGCACGATTCTCAGGGAAGTGCTGGCTGCGGCGGAGTCGCTGGAAAGCGAGTGGAATGTCGGCGCTGATGTGTGGAGCGTCACCAGTTTTACCGAATTGCGCCGGGACGGCATCGGCGTCGAGCGCCACAACCGGCTGCACCCGACGGGAAACCAGAAGCGGTCCTGGGTCGAGCAGTGCCTCGATAAAACCGCTGGCCCGGTGATCGCGGCCAGCGATTACATGCGCACCGTCGCCGATCTGATCCGCACCTGGGTACCGCGCAAGTATGTCGCGCTCGGCACCGACGGCTATGGCAGAAGCGACACGCGCGCGGCCCTGCGCGATTTCTTCGAAGTGGATCGCCGCCACATCGTCGTCGCAGCGCTCAAGGCGCTTGCCGATGAAGGCGCGATCGATGCCGGAACCGTCCAGCGGGCAATCGAGAAATACGCCGTCGGCGCCGACAGGCCCAACCCCTGGGAAGCCTAGCGCGTGCCTCGCGCGGACTCGACGACGACCGCATCAACGCAGCAACTGATACTCCCCGCCTCTTTCGATCGCACGCTGGTAGGCGGGGCGCGCGTGGATTCGGCCGAGGAATGCGAGCAGATTCGGCCATCGCGAGTCCAACCCGCCTCGAACCACGGCCGCTTCCAGCGGAAAGCTCATCTGCACATCGGCGGCGGTGAATTCGGCGCCGGCAAACCAGGGCGTCTTGCCGAGCGGATGCACCTGGCGCAGCTCTGCCGGCGCCAGCATAGTCTTCGGATCGCGTTGATAGCGCTTGATTTCGTACGCGAGGCCCAATTCCTCGAGAAGCCAGAGCACGCGCTGCGAACGCGAATTGTTGAGATGGTGGACGGTAATCATTGCTCCGGCAAGTCCCCGGTCAGGCGAGTTTCAGCACAAAATCGAAGCGTCCATCCCTGGCGCCGCCGGCATCGCGCATCTTCACCAGCAGATCGGCACGGAAAAGGAAGTCATCTTCGTTCTGCGCTTCGCCGGGAAAATAAACCTGGGTGGTAAGCACCGGGCGATTCGGGACCTGAACTTTGACGTGGATGTGGCGAGTGCGTCCCGGATACAACCCGGGGACGATGGTTTCCAGCCGATAGCGCCCGTCGCCGTCGGTGAACTGGTGCCCGCGCAGTCGGTAGGTCTGGTTGTCGTAGTCTCCCTGGTCGTTAGCCTGCCAGAAATCCAGCAAGGCCCCCGCAACTGGCTTGCACGCGGTCGAGAGCACGAACCCGCTCAGCACCAGTCTGGTCCCGGTGATGCCGGGTTCGAGCAGCGAGATGCGCCGCGGTGTGCGCGGTTTGAAAAACGGGCCTTCCATTTGGCGCGGTGTTGGATCGTCGCCGTCGCCGCACTCGGGGGTTGGCGCAGCCTGGGCCCACGCAGGCAAGGCCATGCCACTTGATGCAAGCGCCAGCGGCACTGCCCCCCAGGTCCGCAGGAATCGCCGCCTTACTGCGAGAAAACTGTTGTCGCGTTCCATGATCATTCCCTCTTTTGCGTCCAGATTGTCCAGTGATCGCGTCACGGAGTTTTGGTTCTCCGGCGCACGATGTCCGGAACATTATCCCCCACACATCCGTGTCGGTGTCAGGCCAACGTAAGCAGACGGTTCATCACCTCGGTGTCGCGGATCAGGCTGGCGCTGTCGGAGCGATGCGCTATCCGGCCCCGTTCCAGCACTACCGCCTGGCTGGTCAGCGATAAGGCGAGCCGCGCGTGCTGTTCTACCAGGATCACCGCCATGCCGTCGGTCACCAGTTGGCGGATAACCGCCATCACTTCCTGCGCGATGATGGGGGCCAGTCCCTCCATCGGTTCGTCGAGCAGCAGCAGCCGCGGATTGACGATGAGCGCGCGGGCGATGGCGAGCATCTGCTGCTCGCCGCCCGACAGTTGATTGCCGAGATTGCGGCGGCGCTCCGCCAGTTTCGGAAACATCCGATAGACCCGGCCGATATTCCAGTGTCCCGGTCTCGCCATCGCGGTGAGATGCTCTTCGACCGTGAGCGAGGCGAACATGCCGCGTTCCTGCGGCACCCACCCCAGCCCCACATGCACGCGGCGGTGCGTGGGCAGCGCGCTGATGTCGTTCCCGCAAAACACAATCCCACCTCTATGCAGCTGAGTGAAACCCATCAACGTGACCAGCAAGGTGGTCTTGCCCATGCCATTGCGGCCAAGCAATGCAAGGCTGTCCCCTTCCGCGACGCTAAGAGACAGGTCCTCGAGCACCATGGCTTCGCCGTAACCGGCGCTGAGACTGTCGAGTCGCAGCAGTTCAGCCATGTTGCGCCTCTCCGAGATAGACCTCCTTTACCCGTTCGTCGGCCGCGATCTGCGCAGGTGCGCCTTCGATGAGTACCTGCCCGCCGACCAGCACGGTGATGCGCTCGGCGAAACGAAAAACCAGGTCCATGTCGTGCTCGATCAGCAGGATGGTCATGTCAGCCGGCAGCCCCGCGATCATGCCGAACAGCTCCGCGCTTTGCGCCGACGGAATACCGGCAGCCGGCTCATCGAGCAGCAGAATTTTTGGCCGGGTGGCCAGGGCCAGCGCCATCTCGACCAGGCGTTGCTTGCCATAAGGCAGCGTGCGGGTGAGCGCATCGGCTTCCGGCAGCAGGCGCAGCGATTCGAGCAGATGCTCCGCCTCTTCGACAGCTTCGCGTTGGCTCGCCACCGCTCTCATCCATCGGCCGGCGTCTCCCCTGCGTTCAAAGATCGCGAGCAGGACCGATTCCAGCACCGTGAGCTCCGGGAAGAGGGTGTTGATCTGGAAGGTCCGGGTGATGCCGCGCTTGACCCGCTGATGCTGGGGCAGGTACGTCACGTTCTCTTCGCCGAGGTAGACCTTCCCCGCGGTAGGCGCCAGCACGCCGGTCAGCAGGTTGATGAAGGTGGTCTTGCCGGCCCCATTGGGGCCGATCAGCGCATGACGCGCACCCACGGGCAGCGCAATGTTCAGATCGCTGTTGGCCTTGAAGCCTCCCCACTGTTTCGACAGGCCTTCGGTGCGCAACGCGACGTTCATTGTGCATTTCTCCGTAGCCGAGCGAACAACGCCTGCGCCGCGCCGAGGACGCCGCCGCGCGCAAACAGCACGACCACCACCAGCAACAAACCAATCCAGAACTGCCAGTACACCGGGTTGAGGCCCGACAGGATCTCTTGCGCAACCATGAACAGCGCCGCTCCGATGAGCGCACCATACAACCGGCCCGCGCCTCCGAGCACAAGCATGATCAGCAATTCTGCGGAACGCGGGAAACCGAGCACTTCCAGGCCGACGAACTGCGTGGTCTGCGCCAGCAGGGCTCCAGCCATGCCGGCCACGCCCGCTGCGATGGTAAAAACCAGCACCTGGCGGCTGCGGACCGGCGCGCCGATTGCAGGCATGCGCCTGCCGCCTTCGCGCAAACCGCGCAGGCTCAGGCCGAAAGGCGAATTCACCAGCCGACGCAGCAACACAAACAGCAGGAACAGCACCGCCAGAACGTACAGGTAGGCGACCTTGCCGCCGAGATCGAACGGAAAAAAGCCCAGCAATTTCCACATTGTGATTCCGGAGAGTCCGTCCACCCCGCCGGTGATAAACGCCGCCTTATTGGCCGCCTCGTAGAGCAGCAAGCCGATGCCGAGGGTCACCATCAGCCGTGCAAGATCTTCGCTGCGCACTACCAGGAAGCTGACCAGACAGCCGGCGAGCGCAGCCGCGACGCCAGCGATTATCAATCCACTCAGGGGCTCGCCCCAGCCGTGCACGGCCAGCAGTCCCGCCGTGTAGGCACCTAGGCCGAAGAATGCGGCGTGTCCGAGCGAGACGATACCTGCGTAGCCGAGAATGAGATCGAGTGAAAGCGCAAACAGCGCGACGATCAGAATCTGGCTTCCGAGCAGCAGATAACCCGGCAGCAGGAAAAACGCGGCCAGGGGCGTTATCCAGAACGCGATTTCGCTGGCATGCCAGCGGCCGTCGCGAAGTCGGTGCCGCAACGGGGTGGCGCGCTGCGGCAGCGCGGCGACTCGGGTCTTCATGCGCGCCTGCCGTACAAGCCGCTGGGGAACAGGATCAGCAGCAGAACCATCAATGCATAAATGATGAAGGCGCCGACCTCGGGCACATAGTACTTGCCCGCCACATCGAACACCCCAAGGATCAGCGCGGCCACCAGTGTGCCCTTGATGCTGCCGGCGCCGCCGACCGCAACGACCAGCAGAAAGTAAACCATGTATTTGACCGGGAAAGTCGGGTCGAGGCCGAGCACGTCAATGCCGAGCGCGCCGCCCAGTCCGGCAAGCCCGGAGCCGAGCGCGAAAGTCAGTGCGAAGATCCCGTCGACATCAATGCCCATGCCGGCGGCGACCGGCTGATTGTCGACGGCGGCGCGCAGCTGTGCGCCGAAACGCGTGTGCGCGACCAGCCACGCCATCAGCAGCGTAATGACAATCACCAGGCAAACCAGGAAGAGACGGTACGCGCCCGCATCCACTCCCATCACGCGCACCTGTCCGCGCAGGAAATCCGGGATCTGCACCGGTTGCTGCCCCGGGCCCCAGAAATACGTGGCCACGGCAATGGCCATGAACGTCAGACCGATGCTGAACAGAACTTGCTCGAGATGCCCGGCGCGGTAGAGCCGCCGGTAGAGGGTACGCTCGAGGATGGCGCCAGCGGCCGCCGTAACGATGAACGCGAGCGGGAGCGCGGCCAGGAAAGGCAGCCCCAGCCGCGTAGTCACCGCCACGCAGACATAGCCGCCGAGCATCGCTAAAGCGCCGTGGGCGAGATTGATGAAGTTCATCAGGCCCATGGTCACGGAAAGCCCGATGCCAATGAGGAACAGTAGACTGCCGTAGGCGATTCCGTCGAAAACTATGCCGGCGATATTCGTCAGCAAACCGGCATTCCTTCAATCACCTCGCCGCGTCCATGGGCGTTTCCACTTTCGCGTGGCCCGGCACTTCGCGGCGCGTGGTCATTCTCTTGTCGTAACCCTCGCGCTCGTCCATTCTGTGCACTCCTGTCACCTTCCCTTGCCCGCCCGCGCCGCCAACACACGTTCCACGAACTGCTCCGCCTCACCCAGATAGTTTTCCGGATCGAACAGATGATCCAGGTCGGCCGTCGAGAGATGCGCGGCGAGGTTCCTGTCCTGCTCCAGCACTTCGCGCAGGGTCCTGTCCTGGTCAATCGCGCGGCGACACGCACTCTGAATCATTTCATGTGCGGCCTGCCGCCCCATTTTGGCGGCCAAGGCCGACGAAACGGCTTCGGCCATGATCAATCCACGGGTGGCATCCAGGTTCCGGCGCATGCGCCCGGTATCGGTTTCCAGCCCCTCGACGGCTTGCGTCATGTGGCCGAGCGCGCCCGCGGCGAGCATGCAGATTTCCGGCAGGGTCTCCCATTCCGCATGCCAATTGCCGAGGCCGCGCTCGTGTTCCTGCACCATCGCCGCAAGCATTACCGACACCAGGCCCGGGACCTTGACCGCCGCCGCCAGCACCACTGCCGCGGACACCGGGTTGCGCTTGTGCGGAAGGGTCGAGGATCCGCCGCGGCCAGGCGCAACCGGCTCGAAAGCCTCGCCAATTTCGGTCTGCGCCGACAGCGATAGGTCGCGCGCGATCTTGCCCAGCGAGCCGACCAGCAGGCCCAGTGTCGTCGCCACTTCGGCAATGCGATCGCGCTGCGCATGCCACGGAACCTCCGGAAGCGAAAGATGCAACTCGCCCGCCATGGCCGCGGCGACGTCGAGCCCGCGACCGCCGAGCGCGGCCAACGTGCCGGCGGCGCCGCCGAATTGCAAAGCCAGCGCGCGCGCCTGCAGTTCCTTCATGCGCTGGCGATGGCGCTCGATCGCGCTGAGCCACCCAGCCACCCTGAGGCCGAAGGTCACCGGGACGGCGTGCAGCATCCAGGTGCGGCCCGCGACCGGCGTGCGCTTGTGCCGGTCGGCGAGCATGGCCAGCGCGTCCGACAACCTCGCAAGTCCGGCGTCGATGAACTGCAATGCGCCGCGCAATTGCAGCACCAAGCCGGTATCCATGGCATCCTGGCTGGTCGCGCCCCAGTGCACGAACCGCGCGGCGTCGCGGTCCTTGATTTCGACCAGCGCGGTCAGCGCCCTGACCAGCGGGATGTCGGGGTTCCCGGCCGCCGCCGAGTCACGCGAAAGTGCCACCACATCGAACAATTCTGCGCGACACTGCGACGCGATCAGTGCCCCGGCCTTGTCGGGAATCAAACCCGCGCGTGCAGTTGCGCGGGCGAGGGTCGCCTCGAAATCCAGCATTCCCTGCAGCCGGCCGCGGTCGGAAAACACTTCACGCAGCGCATCGGTGCGGAACAGCGAATCGAGCAAACCGGGAGGATTGTGCGCGCTCAAATCGAATATCCCCGCCTCAAAACATTGGAGAATGGGTCAACAGTCGAAAAACACTGTTTCATCCCGCCCCTGCAGAATGACATTCCACTCCAGCGAGTGATCGCCCGCCGGTCTTGCCACCAGCGTGGAGCGTCGCTCCCGGGTTACCAGCGCGAGCACCGGGTCTTCGTCGTTGCCGGCCACCCCCGGAAAATACATGCGCGTGACCAGATGCTTCAGCAAGCCGCGCATGAACACCACTACCACCAGGTGCGGGGCTTGCAGCGTGCCTCGCGGTCCCGGAACGCTCGCCGGTTTGATGGTGACGAAGCGAAACTCGCCGTTGTCGTCGGTCGCGAACCTGCCAAATCCGCGGAAATCTCTTTCGAACAGTTTGTCCTGCACATCGTCCGGATATGCGTATTTTCCATGAGCGTTGGCTTGCCAGATCTCGATCAGCGCATCATTGACTGCCTTGCCGTCGCCATCCAGAACCCGGCCGCGTATGGAGAATTTCTCACCGATCGCGGCAGTCCCGGCAAGGTCGGCGACGCATAACTTGTCCAGGCCGAGGTGGAAAAACGGTCCGACCGTCTGGGACGCGGTCGCGGGTACATTCATATCAACGCTCCATCGGCGTGGCGGCGTGGCCGCGCAAGACGATGTCGAAGCGATACCCGAGCGCCTGCTCGGGAACAGTGGTATCCAAGTCGAAGTCCGCGATCAAGCGGTTGCGCGCCCGCTCGTCGGCAATGCTGTTGAAAATGGGGTCGAGCGCCAGCAGCGGGTCGCCGGGAAAATACATCTGCGTCACCAGGCGCATCAGCAGCGCGCGGCCGAACAGCGAGAAGTGGATGTGTGCGGGACGCCACGCGTTGGGGTGATTGCGCCAGGGATACGCACCGGGCCTGATAGTGACAAAACGGTAACGGCCTTCCTTGTCGGTAAGCATGCGCCCGCAGCCGTTGAAGTTGGGATCGAGCGGTGCATCGTGAACGTCGTTGCGGTGGCGGTAGCGCCCGGCGGCGTTGCATTGCCACAGCTCGATGAGGGCCTGCGGCACCGGTCGGCCGTTCTCGTCCAGCACCCGCCCGGCGACGATGATACGCTCGCCAAGCGGCGCACCGTCGTGCTGGCGGGTCAGATCCGCGTCCTCCGCGCCGACCTCGTCGTAGCCGAATAACGGTCCGGTCACCTCGGACAGCGTGTGCGGCAACAATACCAGCGGCCTGGTTGGGGCACGCTTCTGTGTCGACACATAAGGGGGATGGAGGTACTCGGGCTGAGTTCCATGCGTGGGACGACGATAGCCCGCAAAGTCCATCATCTTGCTATTCCTCCGCTCTGGTTCCAGTCGCGCCCGCAAACCATGACCGCTCGCAGCTGTCCGGACCTTCGCTCATTGCCGGCCGGCTTCATGAAAGTCTCAGGACGCGCCGTGCCAAGATTATCAGTAATGCGGGCGGGCGGTTTTCCTGTCTTGTTGCACGACCACAGGCGGCGAGCACGATGGCGAGCGATGCATTATGCTGCGCGGGGCGTAGGTCTGGCGCTAGCTGGCAAGCAGGCGGCGTTTCACTGAGTCCCGAGTCCCGCTTTCCCAGTCACCGATCACCCGTCACCAGTCGCCGCCTTCATGGATCGCAAGACGTTAGACAGCACCGCCTTTTCCCTCATGGTGCTGTGCTGCTTCATCTGGGGCTTCAATCATGTCGCCGCCAAGCTGGCGGCGCCCGATATTTCGCTGGTCATGCAGGGCGGTATTCGATCTGCGATTGCTGCCGCCTGTCTGCTGGTGTGGGCGCGGATTCGCGGTATCCCGCTATTCCGGAACGACGGCACCTTCTGGCCGGGCCTCGCCGCGGGTGCGTTATTCGCCGGCGAGTTCCTGTTCATCTTCGCCGGTCTGGCCTATACCGGCGCAGCGCGCATGGTGGTCTTCATCTATCTTGCACCGTGCCTCGCGGCCCTGGGGCTTCACTGGTTCGTGCCGAGCGAACGGCTGCGGCCACTGCAATGGGCGGGAGTGTTGTGCGCCTTCGGCGGGATCACCCTCGCATTCGGGGACGGGTTCACGGCTTCGCGCAGTTCCCTGCTGGGAGACGCGTTCGGCATGATTGCCGCGACCCTGTGGGCCGCCACCACCGTCGTGATCCGCGCCACCAACCTGAGTTCCGCCAGCGCCAGCAAGACGCTTTTCTACCAGCTCGCAGTTGCCGCCGTGTCGCTGCCGGTTGCTTCCGTACTGTTGAACGAACCCGGCGTGGTCGCGATCACGCCGGTGGCTATCGCCAGTCTTTTTTACCAGGGCGTGGTGGTCGCGTTCGCAAGTTATCTGGCCTGGTTCTGGCTGCTGACCCGATACTATGCCGCGCGCCTTTCGGTATTTTCCTTCCTGACGCCGTTGTTCGGCGTCATCGCCGGGGTGGTCGTGCTGTCCGAGCCCATCACACCTGTTTTCATTGGTGCCGTGGCCATGGTCGGGGCGGGAATCTATCTGGTCAACACGAGGTGAAAACGGCGAAGCCAAAAGGAAGGGGGTCAAAGGGGAAAAGTGACGGCAAATGTCGCGGGCCGATTGCCGGGACAGGGATCCGATGAATCGCGGGATTTCACTTTCACCTTTCACTTTCACCTTTCATCTCTTTCACCTTCCCACTTTCAACTCCGAATCGGCCCTGCAGTTTCAGCGTCGCTTCGACCGCGCGGATCGATGCGAACAGGACAACAACAGTAACCAGGACGTAGATCCGGTTCACCGCGCCGGTTTCGATCGTCTGTCCCACCGTAATGAAGAATCGCATGATGGCGACCAGCAGCAGCGCGAACGCGGCGGCGGGGCTGCGGAACCGCCACATCAGTGCCCCGAGCACGACGTACAGCGCGGCATCGGCCAGATCCTGCCAGCCGTGCGAAAAAGCCATTGCAACCAGCACCGCGGCAGCCCCCAGGAAAGCCATCGCCGCGTCCGCAACCACGTGAAGTGCATCGTCACGGTTACGGATAATCGCAAAAATACCCCGCCTCCTTCGTCTGTCCCTGGCCACCATGAGCTCCGCTGCGCGCGCCGCGCTTTGTGGCGCCAACTGTAGACGGTGTCGGTGATAAGTCAAGCGATCCAGCGTGCGAACGAAAGCCGGAAATTTATCCCACGCTGCGCGATCGATTCGATTGACCAAGTGGCCAGTCGGCGATAAATTCGCAGCGAAGCTTTGTCTGTCTCCTCACGATCGGGAGCGACCGCGATCAGGCTCGCCGCGCTTGCTTGTCTGCTGATCCCTTCCGCCGGCGCCGCGCAGGAAGCGCGCTGGCGCGTGCAACTGTCGATGGAAAAAGACGCGGAGCAAACGGTTCTCGGCCAGCCCTACCAGCCGCAGATCTCCGCAATTGCGATAGATCGTATGCTCGACGCGGGCAGTCGACAGCGAGGCTTGACTCATACTTCGAACCGAATGCCCTGGGCTAATGGAAGCTCCCCAGAGTAATTGATGGTGTTGGTGGCCCGGCGCATGTATGCCTTCCATGCATCCGAGCCGGATTCGCGTCCGCCTCCGGTGTCCTTTTCTCCGCCGAAAGCACCACCGATCTCGGCTCCCGAGGTGCCGATGTTCACGTTGGCAATACCGCAATCCGATCCCGCGCCGCTCATGAACAGCTCCGCTTCTTGAAGATCTTTTGTGAAGATGGACGAGGATAAGCCGTGGCGCGCGGCGTTGTGCAGTTGCAAGGCTTCCTCGAGCGTCTCGTAGGGCATGGCGTAAAGAATAGGCGCGAAGGTTTCCTCCAGTACGATGTCGGTTTGTTTACGCATCGCCGCCAGCACCGGGCGGACGTAATACCCGTCCGGGTACTCTGTGTTGACACGCTCACCACCGGAGATCCATTGCGCGTCGAGATTGGCCTGATCCAGTGCGGCGCGCATGCCGGCATAAGCGTGGCTGTCGATCAACGGACCCACCAGCGTGTCCGAATCCATCGGGTTTCCCACTGTGATTCGCTCGTACAGCGATTTCAGCCGGCCAAGAAATCCATCGAAAAGACTTCGATGCACGAACAGCCGGCGCAGGCTTGTGCAACGCTGGCCGGCGGTTCCCACTGCCGCAAATACGATCGCGCGCTCGGTCAAGGCGAGGTCCGCCGAGGGCGCAACGATCGCCGCGTTGTTTCCGCCCAACTCCAGGATCGTGCGCACGAAGCGGGGCGCTAACTGGGCCGCGACAGCCCTGCCCATGCGCGTTGAGCCCGTTGCCGATGCAAGTCGAATTTCCGCTTGATCCAGGAGAATATGTCCCTGGTCGCTCGCACCGAATACCACTTGATTGAGCTGATGCGGGGCGTGCCCGGATTCCCGGCAGGTCCGCTCAAACAGTGCCTGCATGGCCAATGCGGCGAGCGGTGTTTTCTCCGACGGTTTCCACAGCATGGTGTTGCCGCACACGAGGCCGAGCGCGGCGTTCCAGGCCCATACCGCGACCGGGAAATTGAAGGCGGTAATGACCACCCCTGGACCCAGTGGGTGCCAGGTTTCCATCATACGATGGCCCCGCCGCTCACTGGCGATGGTAAGCCCGTGCAGCTGACGAGAGAGACCGACTGCGAACTCACAGATATCGATGACTTCCTGCACCTCGCCTAGACCTTCCTGGAGGATTTTCCCGGATTCGATGCTGACCAGCCTGCCGAGCGCCTCCTTGTTGTTCCGAACCACTTCGCCGAACAGGCGAATCAACTCGCCACGTTTGGGCGCTGGTGTCATTCGCCAGTACTGGAAGGCCTCCCGCGAGCGGGCAACTTTTTCTCGAATACGGGCCTCGTCGTCCAGCGCGACACCGCCGATCCGGGAACCGTCGATGGGCGAGCTGGCGCGTAGACCTTCAGTGGAATCGCCGCCGGATGCACCAAAGTCGTTCAGCAGAATCTGCACTTCGCGATGTAGATTCATGGTGCCCCTCATGTAGCCGCCGCCTCGTAGGCGCGGCCAAACCGATTCGACAGAAAATCCGCAAGCGCCACCTGCTCCTGTCGAAGGAACCCGGACTGCGGGAGTTTTCCCTGAACAAAAAGATCCATCACGGCACACACACCGCTGGCGGTCGTAATCTGGATCGCGGTCATGGGCATTCCAGACCAGGTCTGCGCATACACTTTGCGGGCGAAAGACACCTGAGTACGTTTTCCGCTGCGCAGGCCCGACGCCGTCACGAACACCACGACCAGGTCCTGCTCGGTGGCGGGAATGGCCGTTTGCAGAATGTCCTTCATGGTTTCGCGTTTTCCCGCGAGCCCGAAGTCTTGCAGCAATAACTTGGCGATATCCCGGTGGCCCGGGTATCTGATCGTCTTATAGTCAAGATACTGCACTTGACCTTCCAGGGTTTCGGCAAGGGTGCCCAAACCACCGGAGGTATTGAAAGCTTCGTACTGCACGCCTTCCAACGCAAAGGTTTCGTAGCCTTCCAGCGCCGGCAGTTCGATGCGTTTTCCGTCCACGACGGCGTCACAGGGGTGAACGTACTCGTTGATCAGGCCATCCACGGACCAGGTGAGGTTGTACTTCAGCGCATTAGTGGGATATTGCGGCAGGGCACCCACCCGCATGTGCAGTCGTTCCAGTTTGTCGAAGCCTTGTGACAGCGCATAGCCCGCGATCCCGATGAAGCCAGGCGCCAGTCCGCATTGCGGCATGAAGGCGATGTGAGACCCGTCGGCCAACGCGCGGATCGCTCGCGTCGCGGAGACGTCCTCGGTCAAATCGAAGTAGTGCGCCTTGGCCCGCGCAGCGGCATCGGCCACGGTTGCGGCAAGATGGAATGGCAGGGCATTGATAACGATGTCATGGCCCTGAATACGGCGCGCGAAGCTGCCGACATCGTCGCCGTCGATCTCGAACCAACGGTCCGGGAACACGGAGCGTACCTCGGAATCGACCATGCGGTCGCCGACCATGACTTCGTAACGCGGTTCGCCCTTGGCGGTAACGAGCAGGTGTGCGACCGCGTGGCCGATGTGGCCGGTGCCAAGCAGCAGAACTCGCTTCGTCATCGATCGTCGCTCCTTATGACGAACTCGGGAATCGGGAAGCACGCCTAGTTTAGGCCAGACTTCGTGGGATGGCCCAGCCTATCGAGGAAGCGGGGGCTGCTGGGCAGGGCAGGCTTGGTATATTGCACGGGCGGACCTGCAATGCTGCCTGTTGTACCAAATCGATCACTCACTCTCAAATTCCTTTTTTCCATGACAGCCCTGAATCTGATGGTCTACCGTCACTCGGCCTTCTACAGCCCGATCCTGAGCGCGATAGCGGGCGGATTCCTTGCGCACGAGGGCTTCGAGGCAACATACACCGTCATGCCGCCGCGGCGAAACGTGGGAGAGATGATTGCTTCCGGCGAGATCCATGTATCGCAGACTGCGGTCTCGGGCAGTTGGGCGTACCTGGAAAAAGGCGAGAAGCCACCGTTCATGCATTTTGGCCAGATCAATCAGCGCGACGGTTTCCTGATCGCCGCGCGGTGGCCCGTTGCGGCCTTCCGCTGGGAAAACCTCGCGGCCAGCCGGGTGATATTCGTGCACGGCGGGCAGCCGCAGGCGATGCTGAATTACGCCCTGCACAGGAGCGGCGTGAACATCGCCGACCTGAAGGGGATAGACGCCGGGGACACCGGACAGATGATGGCGGCTTTCCGCGCCGGCCAGGGCGATTACTTCCACGAGCAGGCGCCCTACCCCCAGCAACTCGAGCACGAAGGGGTAGCGCGGGTGGTGGCTTCGATCGGTGAGGTGATCGGCCCGGTGGCGTTCAGCAGCCTGGCGGCATCACCGGCATGGCTCGCGGGCGCGGACGCGCCGCGCTTCATGCGCGCTTACCGCAAATCCCGTGAATGGGTGAACAGCGCGCCGCCCGACAAAGTCGCCACCGTGGAGCAGCCCTTTTTCCCCGACATTCGACGCGAGGCGCTCATCGCCGCGATCGCCCGCTACCAGAGGCTGGGTTGCTGGGCCGGTGGTGCCGGCATAGACCGCGCACACTACGAAACTGCGCTCGACGTCTTCGCCCATTCGCGGCTGATCAGCAGGCGTCATCCCTACGACCAGGTCGTCGCGCCGCCCCCGCTCTGAAAATCAGCGCTCGGGCAGCGGAATGAATTCGGTCTCGCCCGGCACCGGCGGAAATTCTCTGTGTGCCCATTGCCGCTTGGCCTGTTCGATGCGCTGCGTGGAACTCGAGACGAAATTCCACCAGATATGCCGTTCGCCTTCGAGTGGTGCGCCGCCGAGCAACGCAACACGGCTATCCTCTTTCGCCATCAGCTGTGGTTTCGCTTCGGCGGAAAAAATCAGCAGGGTGCCCGCGCCGAACTCACTCCCCTGCACTGCGACATTTCCGCTCACGACGTATGCTGCGCGTTCGGCGTACCCGGCCGGCACCTCCAGAGCCGCATCCGCGCTGATGGCCGCATCGGCGTAGAACATCTCCGAAAATACCGGCACCGGCGAAACAAGCCCGAACGCCCGTCCCGCGATCACCCTCAGCTTCACGCCGTCTGCGTCCCGCACCGGCAGCTTCACAGCGGGCGTGTGGTCGAACGCAGGCGGGGCCTCCTCGTATTCGCGGGGCAGCGCCACCCAGGATTGCAGTCCAAGCATGCGCTGGCCGCTGGCTCGCAAGTCCGCGCCCGTGCGTTCCGAATGGACGATGCCGCGACCTGCCGTCATCCAGTTGACGTCGCCGGGACGAATGGTCTGCACAACGCCCAGGCTGTCGCGGTGCACCAGCTCACCCTCGAACAGATAGGTGACCGTGGCCAGTCCGATATGAGGATGCGGCCGCACGTCGATCCCGTGCCCAGGTGCGAACGCGACCGGTCCCAGCTGATCGAGAAAAATGAACGGACCGACCATGCGGCCGCCGGCCCAGGGCAGCACGCGCTTGACCTCGAATCCGCCTAGATCTCTGCGCCGGCCTTCGACGACTTGTGCGATCACGGGCACGAATGCAGTCCTTTCACAGTGCCGGCTGGCCGCACCGCCACCCCCTTGATACCAGGAAATTTTTCAATATCATATCGCCGGTCGCCGCAGCGCAGGCGACAACGCACAACGCGGATTTTATTGCCGACCACGGACTGGCACGGCTGATTACAGCAAAAGGCCATGACCGAGACACCTTCCTTTTTCTGGAAAGATCGCCTGCGGGCAAGCGGCCTGCACTTTTGCATCAGCCTGGGCATCGCGACGCTCGCCGCGCTGCTCGTATTTTTCCTCTGGTACCCCGCATACTATCGGGAAATTTCTGGCGGACGCGACCTTTTCCTGATCCTGGTCGTGGTGGACGTCGTACTCGGTCCGCTGATCACGTTGGTGATTTTCAATCGCGCCAAAACCTGGCCCGTCCTTGCGCGCGATTTGGCGGTCATCGCCCTGCTTCAACTCGTTGCGCTCGGTTACGGGATGTGGACGGTGTTCGTTGCGCGGCCGGTCCACACGGTGTTCGAGTACGACCGCTTCCGCGTCGTGCATGCGATTGACGTGCCGCGGGAAAAACTGGACCGCACGCCCGCTGGCATCCAGGCCCTGCCGATCACCGGCCCCACGCTGCTGTCGTTGCGACCCTTCAGGGATGCGGACGAGAACATCAGCATGACGATGGCGGCACTGCAGGGCTTGCCGCTGAGCGCGCAACCGGAGCTTTGGCAGCCCTATGCAGAGGCGCGGACCCAGATCTTGCAGGCGGCAAAACCGGTGGCGGCGCTGAAAAAGCGATTCCCCGACCGTTCCGGGGACATCGACGAGGCGCTCGCCCGTTCCGGCCAGACGGCGGAAAAGGCCCTCTACCTCCCATTGATCGCGCGAAGGTCGTTCTGGACCGCGCTGATCGATCCGGCCACCGCCGACATCATCGGATTGATCCCGCTCGACCCGTACTGAGCGGCCCCTCCCGGCCGGATCAAGGTTTCCACACCGCCGGGCTGCAACGCACGTAGTTCGGTGCGTAGGGGGCCTCGGCGCCGAGTTCGCGCGCCGCATGCCAGGCCCAGCGCGGATCGTCCATCATCGCGCGGGCGATCGCCACCATATCGGCTTTGCCGCTGGCGACGACGTCCTCCGCTTGCCGGGGCCGGGTGATCATTCCCACCGACATCACCGCGATGCCGGTTTCCTTCCTGATCTTGTCCGCGAACGGCACGTTGTAGCCGGGAGCCATCGGGATCTGCTGGCGCGGGTCGAGCGCGCCGGAACTGACATCCAGGAAATCGCAGCCACGCGCTTTCATCGCTCTCGCAAACACGACGGTTTCTTCCGGAGTCCAGCCGCCGTCGATCCAGTCGGTCGCCGACACCCGTGCACCGAGCGGCCGCTCGTGCGGCCAGACGGCGCGCACGGCGTCGAAGACCTCGAGCGGGAAGCGCATGCGATTCTCGAGCGAGCCGCCGTATTCATCTTCGCGCTGGTTCGAGATCGGCGACAGGAACTCATGTATCAGGTATCCGTGAGCCGCATGCAGTTCGATCACATCGAAGCCGATGCGCGCCGCGCGGTTGGCCGCATCCACGAACTGCTGCTTCACTTCGCGCATTCCATCGCGGGTCAGCGCTTGCGGCACATGCCATCCGGGACCGAACGGAAGCGCCGAAGGCGCCACTGTGGTCCAGGGATTTTCTTCCGCTCCGAGTGACTTGCCGCCTTCGAACGGGGTATGGGCCGAGCCCTTGCGGCCGGCATGGGCCAACTGGATGCCGAGTTTCACCACGCCGTGCTTCCTGCAAAAATCCACCACGCGGCCGAGCGTGCTCTCGTTTTCGTCGCTGTAGAGTCCGAGACAGCGATGGGTGATGCGGCCGACCGCGGACACATGCGTGGCCTCCGTAATGAGCAGGCTGCCCGCCCCCATTGCAAACTGTCCGAGGTGCATCAGGTGCCAGTCGTTCGCTGAACCGTTCACCGACATGTACTGGCACATGGGGGACACGACGATGCGGTTCGGAAGGCGCAGGCCTCGCAGTTCAATTGGGGAAAACAGTGCGCTGGTCATCTCTATGATTGCGGGTTAAGGTAGGAAACGCCGCGGATTCTAGCAGGACAGCCGCCGCGCACCGCTACGCGCCGAATTGCAGTGTTGCTAGCCGGGCGTAGAGAGGATTCGAATCCAGCAGTTCGTCGTGCGTGCCCGCCCCGATCAAGCGACCCTGATCCATCACCGCAATGCGGTTTACGCTTTTGACCGTGGAGAGCCGATGCGCGATGATCAGCGTGGTGCGTGCCTTTAGCAGCCGCTCCAGAGCCAGTTGCACCATGCGCTCGCTTTCCGAATCGAGCGAGCTGGTCGCTTCGTCCAGCAGCAGTATCGGCCGGTTCGAGAGGATCGCGCGGGCAATCGCAAGCCGCTGCCGCTGCCCGCCGGAGAGCCGCACCCCGCGCTCGCCAAGCCAGGTATCGAATCCCTGCGGCAGCTTTTCGACGAACTCGGTCGCGAACGCTGCATCGCAGGCACGCCGGACTTCTTCGCCGGAGGCACCTGGCCGGCCATACCGGACATTCTCGGTAACGCTGGCCGCGAAGATGACCGGTTCCTGCGCCACCATCGCGATGCGCCTGCGCAGGGCCGCGGGATCGAGGCGTTTGACGTCCACGCCGTCAATCCGCACCGTGCCGCGCTCGGGATCGTAGAAGCGCAACAACAGCTGGAACACCGTGGACTTTCCCGCACCCGAAGGGCCGACCAGGGCGAGGCTTTCTCCCGGATGGACATCGAGCGAGAAATCCTGCAGCGCCGCGTGATTGGGACGCGACGGGTAGTGAAACGTCACCGCTTGCAGTTGCACCGAGCCGATCGGCGGTTCAGGCAAAGCGAGCGGTTGGGACGGCGCAGTGATCTGCGGACGGGTATCGAGGATCTCGATCAGCCGCTCGGCCGCTCCGGCGCCGCGCTGCAAGTCGCCGATCACCTCGCTCAATGCCCCGGTTGCGCTGGCCACCATCGCCGCGTAAAACACGAAGGCCGACAATTCCCCGGGGGTGATGTTGCCCGCCAGTACGTCATGCCCACCGATCCAGAGAATCACTCCAACACCCGTGAACACCAGCACGATCACCGCGGAGATCAACGAAGCACGCACCCGGATGCGGCTGCGCGCCGTGGCGAATGCCGCTTCTGCGCGGCTGCCGAACAGGCGGCGGTCTTCTTCTTCGTGACCATAGGCCTGCACCGTGCGCACTTCGTGCAGGGCCTCGTCCACGTAGCTGCCGAGGTCCGCCACTCGGTCCTGGCTGGCACGGGCGAGCTTGCGCACCCGGCGTCCGAAGACCACGATCGGCCCGATCACCACCGGCACCATCAGCAGCACCAGGGCCGTGAGCTTCCAGCTGGTCAGCATCAGCATCGCCAACGAGCCCACCCCAAGCAGCCCGTTGCGCAGCGCCATCGACACGCTGGTACCGACAACCTGTTCCAGCAGCGCAGTATCGGTGGTCAGCCGCGAGATCACCTCGCCGGTGCGCGCTTCTTCGAACCAGCCGGGAGACAGGCTCAGCAGGCGCGAGAAGACCTCGCGACGGATGTCGGCGATCACCCGCTCGCCCAGCCATGAGATCAGGTAGAAGCGCACCCAGGTCGCGACCGACATCACCACGATCACGCCGAGCAGGAAGAACAGCGCCTGATTGAGCGCCTGCGGATCGCCGACCACAAAGCCGCGGTCGATGACTTGTCTTAGGCCCTGGCCGATTGCCAGGAAACACGCCGATGCGACCAGCAGCGCCAGCGCGAACACCAGCATGCGGCCGCGATAGGGAGTGGCGAAGCGCCACAGCACCGCCAGCGCGCGCAGACGCGCGATCGGCGCCGGCTTCGCCGCAGATACTTGCTCCGGAATATCAGGTTTCATCGTCTCGACAATCGGGGCGCCGGGTCCGGTACATGATAATCCTCGTTCCGGCGCGCTTCTCCTTCCCGATCAATGAAGCCACCCATCGGACCGCTTCCCGCAGTATCTTATCGGCTGCAGCCACCCACAAAAGACGGTTTCGCCGCGCGCTCGTGCAGCGGACCTAAAACGATAGCAGAGGAGACAGGAATGGCTTTGGAACTGGAAGCAGCATCGATCGAATACCATGAACGGCCGACTCCGGGGAAAATCTCGGTCGTTCCCACCAAGGGGCTCACCAACCAGCGCGATCTCGCGCTGGCCTATTCCCCGGGAGTGGCCTTCGCCTGCAAGGCCATCGAGGCGGACCCGTCGCGCGCGGCCCAGTTGACGTCGCGTGCCAATCTGGTGGGCGTGGTGACCAACGGCACCGCCGTCCTCGGCCTGGGTAACATCGGACCGCTGGCCGGCAAGCCGGTCATGGAAGGCAAGGCATGCCTGTTCAAGAAATTCGCGGGCATCGATGTATTCGATATTGAACTCGCGGAGAACGACCCCGACAAGCTGGTCGACATGATCGCAGCGCTCGAACCAACTTTGGGCGGCATCAACCTCGAGGATATCAAGGCGCCCGAGTGCTTTTACATCGAGGCCAAGCTGCGGGAACGCATGAAGATCCCCGTTTTCCACGACGACCAGCACGGCACAGCGATCATAGTCGGCGCGGCGGTAACAAACGGGCTCAAGGTCGTAGGCAAGGAAATTTCGAAGGTCAGACTGGTCTGTTCCGGGGCCGGCGCCTCGGCAATCGCCTGCCTCGACCTACTGGTCAAGCTTGGGTTGAAACGCGAGAACATCATCGTCTGCGACTCTAAAGGCGTCATATACGAGGGGCGCGACAAGAGCATGGAGCCGAACAAGGCGCGTTACGCGCGCAAGATCGATGCGCGCAAACTTGCGGACGCGATGCCCGGGGCGGATATTTTTCTTGGACTCTCCGGGCCGGGCGCGATGAGGAAAGAGTGGATCAAGACCATGGCCGAGAAGCCGCTGGTGCTGGCGCTAGCCAACCCGACGCCCGAGATCCTGCCGGAGGAAGTAAAGGCGGTGCGACCGGACGCGGTGATCGCCACCGGACGCTCCGACTATCCGAACCAGGTGAACAATGTCCTGTGCTTCCCGTTCATTTTCCGCGGCGCCCTGGACGTGGGAGCGACCAAGATCACCGAGGAAATGAAGCTTGCCTGCGTCAAGGCAATCGCGGAACTGACCCAGGCAGAGCAATCGGATGTGGTGGCCATGGCCTATGAGGGCCAGGAACTGTCCTTCGGGCCCGAGTACATCATTCCGAAACCGTTTGATCCGCGGCTGATCATCCGGATCTCGCCTGCAGTGGCGAAAGCGGCGATGGACAGCGGCGTGGCCACGCGCCCGATCACCGATTTCGATGCCTACCGCCAGCAGCTCACCAACTTCGTATACCACTCCGGGTTCGTGATGAAGCCGGTGTTCGCGGCGGCGAAAGCCGCGCCGCGGCGGGTGATCTACGCGGAAGGGGAGGACGAGCGGGTGCTGCGGGCTGTGCAGATAGTGGTGGATGAGCGCCTCGCCCATCCGGTCCTGATCGGCCGGCCGGAAGTGGTGGAAATGCGGCTGGAACGTTTCGGGCTGCGCATCAAGCCGGGGAAGGATTTTGAACTGGTCAACCCGGAGAGCGACGCCCGTTACCGGGAAGTCTGGACCGAGTACTACAAGGCGATGAACCGCAAAGGAGTTTCCCCCGACGACGCCAGGGTGCACGTGCGGCAGTCCACCACGCTGATCGGCGCCATGCTGCTGCGCAGAGGCGACGGCGATGCCATGCTGTGCGGCACTTTTGGCCGTCACAAGGACCATCTGCGCCACATTGCCAACGTCATCGGCCTCAAGCCCGGCGCCAGCATCTTCGCCGCGATGAACGTGCTGCTGCTGGCCAAGCGCACGCTGTTCATCTCGGACACCTATGTAAACGAGGACCCGGGGGTTGAGCAACTGGCCGAAATCGCGATCATGGCGGCCGAGGAAGTGAAGCGTTTCGGAGTGGCGCCGAGGATTGCCCTGCTGTCCCACTCCAACTTCGGCAGCGACGACACTCCCGCTGCGCTGAAAATGAGCCGGGCGCGCGAGTTGATCGAGAAGCTCGCACCCGATCTCGAGGTCGAAGGCGAAATGCACGGCGATGCCGCGCTGTCGGAAACAATCCGCAACCATGTGCATCCGGAATCCCGGCTGAAGGGTGAAGCGAACCTGCTGATCATGCCCAATCTCGACGCCGCGAACATTTCCTTCAATCTGCTGAAAATGACCGGCGGGGAAGGGGTGACCGTGGGACCGATCCTGCTGGGTGCCGCCAAACCGGTGCACATCCTTACGCCGACCGCGACCGTGCGCAGGCTGGTCAACATGACGGCGCTGTGCGTGGTGGATGCCAACGCGCAGCAGCGCGCCTTGTTCTGAAAGAAAACGCGTGGGCGGAAGCCATGCCGCTAGAATGCTATTTGCGACTCGGTGCCGGAACTTGGGCGTTGCCGGGGCGTCGAAGCGCTTGTATCAACCACAGGGAAGAACCATGAAAACATCACGGATCGCGGTTTCCGAATCAGGCACACGGCCCAATGTGCGATTGGCAATTGTCACGACGGTCCTGCTGATCGGCGCGCTACTCGCCTGCTTTTCCTCATATATACGGGCTGCCGAGCCCTTTGCCCGCGGTAACACCACCGGCTCGATATATCTCGGTGCGGGCCGCGCGCTCGACCGCGAGTACACGACCCTGGGCGGTACGCTGGGTTACATGGTTTCGGAAGGACTGATGCTGGGCGTGAGCGCCGAAATGTGGTTGGGCAACGAACCTGATATCTACAAGTTCACGCCGGAGGTGCGTTATACCTTCACCAAGCCCGCAAGGGTGAAACCGTACGTCGGCGCGTTCGTTTCGCGCACCACCTATGACGGTCTCCCGGATACGAACACTTACGGGGCGCGCGGCGGGATCTACATGCCGTTCAGCTCGAATGCGGCGTTTAATGTGGGTGTGGTCTACGAAAAGGTTTCGGATTGCAACGAGGCAACGTACAACGATTGCTCGCAGCTCTATCCCGAGGCCGGCGTCCTGTTTTCTTTCTGATATGAAAAAGGGCACCTTCCGGTGCCCTTTGCGTCAGGCCAGCACGTAGCTGGTCTTCACCGTGGTAAAGAACTCCACCGCGTAGCGGCCCTGCTCGCGCGGACCATAGCTCGAGCCCTTCCGCCCGCCGAAGGGAACGTGGTAATCGACCCCGGCGGTCGGCAGGTTCACCATCACCATTCCGGCCTGCGCATTCTTGCGGTAGTGCGAGGCGTGCTTGAGCGAAGTGGTCACGATGCCCGAAGACAGTCCGAACGGGGTGTCATTGGCGACGGCCAGCGCTTCGTCGTAGTCCTTGACCATGACCACCGATGCCACCGGACCGAACACTTCCTCGCGATTGATGCGCATGCTGTTCACCGTGTCCGTGAACAAGGCGGGCTCCAGGTAAAAGCCCTCGGTGTCGCGTTTCAGCAGGTTGCCACCGAAGGCAAGCCGGGCCCCCTCTTTCTTTGCCTCCTCTATATAGAAAAGGTCCTGGTTGAGCTGGTTCTTGTCCACCACCGGGCCGATTTCGGTACCCTGCTTGAGGGCGTTGTCCACTTTCACGTTCTTCAGGCGCTCGATCACCGCGCCGACGAACTTGTCGTGGATGCCCTTGGTGACAATCAGCCGTGAACTCGCGGTGCAGCGCTGACCGGTGGAGAAGAACGCGCCATTGACCGCACACTCCACCGCGGTTTTCAGATCGGCATCGTCCAGCACGACCAGCGGGTTCTTGCCGCCCATTTCGAGCTGAAACTTCGCCATGCGCGCCACAGCTTTTGCAGCCACCTGCCTGCCGGTTTCAACCGATCCGGTAAATGTGATCGCATCGACGCGCTTGTCGTTGACCAGCACTTCACCGACCACGCTGCCGCGCCCCATCACGAAATTGAATACGCCCTTCGGAATGCCGGCGTCGACGAGTATCTTGGCGATCGCATGCGCCATGCCCGGCACCAGGTCGGCGGGCTTGAACACTACGGTGTTGCCGTAAGCCAGGGCCGGGGCAATCTTCCACGCGGGAATGGCGGCGGGGAAATTCCACGGCGAGATGATTCCGACCACCCCGACCGGCTCGCGGGTGAGTTCGACATCGATACCGGGACGCACGGAGGGCAGCAACTCTCCGGAGCGGCGCAGCACTTCGCCGGCAAAGAACTTGAAAACGTTGGCCGCCCGCACTACTTCACCGATGCCTTCCGGCAGCGTCTTGCCTTCCTCACGAGAGAGCAGTTTGCCGAGTTCGTCCTTGCGCGCAATGATTTCGTTGCCCGCTTTGTCCAGGAGGTCCGCCCGCGCCTGCACGCCGAAAGTCGCCCATGCCGGGAAAGCGGCGCGCGCCGCTTCCACTGCCCGTTCGGTCTGGGCCTTGTCGGCCTGCGCGTACTCCGCTATCACGTCGCCGGTATCGGATGGATTGACGTCCTTTGAAGTCGTAGCACCAGCGATCCACTCGCCGGCGATGTAGTTTTGCAGTTGCACTGTGCTCATAAGTCCTCCTGAGGGGGGCGATGCTAGCACGCCCTACCGGAGCGGGTCATCTCACGCCGCGGCACCGGCCTTGCGCTTGCGCCGCAGCGCGTGGAAAGCGTCCAACTCCCACGGCCTCAGCGCCAGCACGATGCTCGCCGGACGGCGCATCCCTATGGGCAGGTTCATGTCGTCGTTGTGCATTTCGGAGAACTCCGCGGCAAGCCGCCGCAGCCTGGCGATTACCTGGCCGCCGGATTCCGGGGAAAGCATGCCGTTGATCACCATCATGAACTCGCCGGGCGCGTCGAAGCGCGAGCGGAAATACTCCGGTGCGGCGCGCGTCTTGAAATACTGCAGGATCGGGCCGTTCGGCAACCAGGAAAACGTGCGGGTAACCAGCAGCTTTATGCGGTTCTTCGGCAACAGTTCGAGGAACTTGATGTGGTCCAACCTGAGCAGCAGGTGGATGCATTCTGACTTGGGGATGTCGTAGGTCTCCGTGATCTGCTCCAGGGTCATGTGGTTAAGCGCGCACACTGCCACCAGGAACAGCTTCGGGTTGCCGACGATCTCGCGCTCCTGCTCAAGCGTGAGCTGGGAGATGTAGTTGCGTTCGCTGTCCACCGCGCGCGCCAGGTCAGTCAGCCCGATTCCCGCCAGCTGGCAGACCTGCTCGAAGCGCTCGAGGGTGAAGTGATTGGCGGCAAACATTCGCTTCACGCTCGCCTCCGAAAGCTTGAGCGTCCGGGCTACTTGAGCGTAGGTGAGCTTTCTGGCCTTGAGCGCGCGTTTAAGCGCCTCCACCACTGCGGCGGTCTGGGACATGGCTTTCTCCCGAAAAGCCGGAAAGTCTAATTATGCGATACCAAACGAATCTCAGGTAGCAACAGCGCTTGCAGCACTTTTCCCGCGCCCCCCGAGTTGCGAGCATGGCGCCGCTTCAAGTCGCAGCCCATCAACCGACCAAAGCAAGGGAGACAACGATGAAATCCACGAATCTGGCCACCGCGCTTGCAACAGCCTTGACCCGAATTCCTGCCGATCCCGCTCCGAAGCCCGAATTTTCGACCGATGTGCTGCTGGTGACAGCGCTTCGTAACAGCGCTACCAGGCGCGACCAGATTATTCAGCGCCGGATTGGCATTGATCCTGACGCGATCGGCGCCCCGTCGTAACGATCCTGTGCGGACGGGGATTGGCCCTCACGGGCCAATCCCCACCGCTTCGGCCGGTCACTCTGGGTGACCGGCCTTTTTTTTGGAACCGACTTGGACGACGTTCGAGTCCACGAGTCGGAAGAAGGCAGCGGGCCCTGGTATGAGAAAATGCGATTCCCGTCATTGATGAGATTCCGATGTTTTCGCTAGCCGCCCGCCCCGCCGTTCAGCAACTGCGTTCCTCGAAGATCCGCGAAGTCGCCAATGCCGGAATGGGCAAGAAAGACCTGGTAGCGTTCTGGTTTGGCGAACCCGACGAGGTCACTCCCGAGTTCATCCGGCAGGCTGGAATCGACGCTCTGACACGAGGGGAAACTTTTTATACTGAGAATCTCGGCATTCCGGAATTGCGCAACGCGATCGGCAATTACCTGTCTCGCATGCATCGAGGTGGCGGAACCGGACAGATCACCTCCGACAACATCGCGATAACCAGTTCCGGCATGTCTGCCTTGATGCTGACCACCCAATCCCTGTTGGGTCCGGGGGACCGCATCGTGATCATCACGCCGGTTTGGCCAAATCTGGTTGAAATTCCAAAGATCCTTGGCGCCGAAACCGTCACTTTCCCTCTCCAATTCAGCGGCAAGGGCTGGACGCTCGACCTCGAGCGCCTGTTGGCCACGCTCGGGCCGGGGACGCGCGCGGTTTGCATCAACTCGCCGAACAATCCCACCGGCTGGACCATTGACGACGAAACGCGGGGCGCCATTCTTGAACACTGCCGCAGGCACGGCATCTGGATTGTTAGCGACGACGCCTATCAGCGGCTCTATTATGGTAATGGCGCGGCACCGTCATTCCTCGACGTCGCCGAAGCAGGCGACCGCGTCGTCAGCACCAACACCTTCTCGAAGTCCTGGCTCATGACCGGCTGGCGCCTGGGCTGGATAATGGCCCCGAAAGAACTCATTGCCAACCTCGGCACTCTGCTGGAGTACAACACGTCGTGCGCACCGCGCTTTGTGCAACGAGCCGGCATCGTCGCAATAGAGCAGGGCGAACCGGTGGTTGCCCGCACACTCGCGCGCTTGCACAGGGCGCGCGACTTTCTCACGGAAAAGCTGCGCGAAATCCCCGGAATCGAGCTAGCGCTGCCACCCGGTGCAATGTATGCCTTTTTCAGAGTGCACGGCGTCAGAGACAGTCTGGCGTTCTGCAAGAAGCTGGTCGCCGAGGCCGGATTGGGCCTGGCGCCGGGTATTGCGTTCGGCCCTGAGAGTGAAGGCTTCGTTCGCTGGTGCTTCGCGGCGAGCGAGGAACGGATTGCGCAGGGTATTGAGCGCCTGAAAAAGGTGCTCGTCCATCGCTGACCCGGAAGCAGCAGCGTGACGGCAAAGACCCATGCTTATCTAACCACGGTCCGCTGGACCGGCAATCAGGGCAGCGGTACGTCCGCTTATCGTGCCTACAGCCGCAATCACGAAATTCTGGTAGATGGGAAGCCGGACATCTACGCTTCGTCGGATCCGGCATTTCATGGCGATGCCTCCCGCTACAACCCGGAGGAGTTGCTGGTAGCTTCGCTTTCCGCCTGCCACATGCTCTGGTACCTGCATCTGTGCGCCGTCAACAAGGTCGTTGTGCTCGATTACCGGGATGAGGCGGGGGGAATCATGGAGGAAGCCGATGACGGCGGCGGGCGTTTTTTGGAAGTGACGCTGCGGCCGCGGATAACGGTTACAGCGGACTCCGATCTGGAAACCGGCAGACGGCTGCACCACGATGCTCATGAAAAATGCTTTATCGCCAGCTCAGTGAATTTTCCGGTGCGCGTGGAAGCACAGCTTCGTTGCGCCTCGTAGAGCGCGCGATGATTGCTGCACAGCCGTCGACAACATGTCCGATTTTTTGCCAAAGCTGAAGCAACTCGAGCACGCCGCGGCAATCGTCTATGAGTCGATGCCGCCGACTCCGCAATACGCCTGGCCGCTGCTCAGAGCCCAACTCGGCGCGGAAATCTGGGTCAAGCACGAGAACCACACTCCGATCGGCGCCTTCAAACTGCGTGGAGGTCTTGCCTATTTCCACGACCTCGCCAAGCGCAAGGACCGGCCTGCCGGCGTCATAAGTGCCACCCGCGGGAACCACGGCCAGTCAGTCGGTTATGCCGCTAGACGTCACCAAATGTCCGCTACCGTCGTTGTGCCCCTCGGCAACAGCGTGGAAAAGAACGCGGCCATGCGCTCGCTCGGGGTGGGGCTGGTCGAGCATGGCGCTGATTTCCAGGCGGCGCGGGAACGGGCGATGTGGATTGCGCAACAGCGAGGTCTGCACATGGTGCCCTCGTTCCACCCGCTGCTGGTACAAGGCGTGGCCTCGTATTCTCTGGAACTGCTGCGTGCGGTACCGGATCTGGACGTGGCGTACGTGCCGATCGGATTGGGATCGGGAATTTGCGGGATGATTGCAGCACGCGAAGCCCTGAAGCTGAAAACGGAAATCGTCGGCGTTGTTTCCGAGCTTGCGCCTGCGTACGCGCTTTCGTTCGAGCAGAAACGAGCGGTCGAGCACCCGGTCAGCACCCGCATCGCTGACGGCATGGCCTGCCGGACTCCCGAACCGGAGGCTCTGGAGATTCTCTGGCACGGGATGGCGCGCGTGGTCCGAGTGACCGACAATGAGGTCGAGGAGGCAATGCGGCTGATGTATTCGGCGACGCATAACGTCGCCGAAGGTGCCGGGGCAGCCGGGCTCGCCGCTGCAACGAAGGAGCGCGACCGCCTGGCCGGGCGCAAAGCCGCAGTGGTACTGTGCGGTGCGAACGTGGATCGCGATGTGTTGGCGCGTATTCTTGGCGGAAAGTAATCGGGTCTTGCCACCGGGAGTTGGTGGCGCGAAGATTGAATTTCACACGACGGATGGACAGCCAGCATGACGGCCGGCATTCTTCAATCAAGGCGTCTGGAAATTGCTCTGACAGTAGCGGTCGCGGCCTTCGTTCTGCTATCCCCGGGGGCCTCATTCGCCGCTCCGGCGGTAGCAAGCTATCGCGGCGAGGCGCCCTCTGCCAGCGGACCGGGTCGAAAAATTGAGCTCCGGCTCTCGTCCGACGGAAATATGACCTGGATCACCGATTACCGGAACAATCGTCCGCCGATCACCGAGCAAGGCAGGTGGAACGCCATTTCCCTCGAAGAGATCGAAGTCATCGTCGAGCGCCGTGATGGCAAGGAAGTCGACCCTTCCAAGGTTCGCCTGCTTAAGCAGGGAGACACACTGCAAACCACGGCGGCGGCGACGCAGTTCGGCAGCCAGGGCCTGACATTGAAGCTTGCCAAGGCCGCACCGCAAATTTCCGGGCCCGTAACCGGGGCGGTCTCGCCCATTGGGGCTTGGCAATGGGAAAGCCTGATTTCCTCCGCAGAGACAGTCGCGATCAACCAGCCGGAACGCTACAAGCTCGAATTGCAGGCAGGCGGCAAGGCGCAGGTGGTCGCGGATTGCATTACCGGCCAGGGCAGCTATACGTCTGATGGCCGCAACTTCAACATTAAGGTGGCCAAGGTTACCCGGGCTGCCTGTCCGGCCGGCTCCCTTTCCGGCCGTTACCTCAAGGCGCTTGAAGCGGCAATCGGCCAGCGCGTGAGGGGCAGGAATCTGTTTCTCGATCTGCCGGCCGACAATGGCACCATGAAATTCGTGCGCGCGAATTGACGAGGATCATGCCCTTCGATCCGACCTCTCGAGGCGGCAATCGAGCCCGAAACGTGCTCGGCGGCCCGCTCGCCGACTGCTGCAACAATCCAGTGACCGGGTTTTTCCGCGACGGCTGCTGCAACACTGGCCCGGAGGATCATGGAGCGCATGTCGTATGCGTTCAGGTTACAAAGGAATTTCTCGAATTCTCGGTGGCGCGCGGCAATGACCTGAGCACACCGATGCCGGACTTCGGGTTCGCAGGACTGCAGCCAGGGGATCGGTGGTGCCTGTGCGCGTCACGCTGGGTCGAAGCGCTGCGCGCCGGAATGGCGCCGAGGGTGGTTCTGACCGCAAGCCACGAACGAACGCTCGACTACGTCAGCCTCGAGGACCTAAAAAAACACGCGCTAGACTTGCAGTAGGAACGACGGACGAGCTTGCCTTGCGAAGGAAGGTCTGCCGACCCGCTCATTGGGCCGTATCCGCAGTATCTCGACTTTGCTTTGGCCTGCGACATACGGTCTGCGGTAGCGCCAAGAAAAACGGCCGGGATTTCCCGGCCGTTACTGATACCTCGGTCTGCTCAACCGCTTTTCTTGAAGATGCGGTCCAGGTGCTCCATGTCGTTGACGACTTTCCAGTCCGAAGCGCCGGCAGATCGTGCACGTCTTTCCCACCATTCCAGCCGGTCGATATAGCGGCGCGGGTCTACGTTGTCGGTGTCGAGCTTGGTGACGTTGAGCGCGACCACGCGAATGCCATCAAGGCGGATGGGAAAGTCCCGGACCGTCTTGTAATCGAGTTCCTCCTGCATATCGGAGAAGATCACGATGGTCTTGCGCCCGGCTTGGGATTCGTTGAGGAATTCGGCAGCCTGCAACATGCCACCAGTGATGTCGGTATAGCGGCTGCCCTTTGCCTCCTTCGTGGCCTTGGTAAAGTCCGAAATCTGCTCACTGAACGCGCGCTTCTGCGCATTGGCCGCGAGGGGGTCCTTGCCGAGGCTCACTTTGGAAACGATATCTTTCTCGCTGAAACTTCGGCTCTTGACTCGACCGACAGCAAGGGCATCGCTGGGATTGAGCGAGCCCAGAAGGTAGTTCACCACCAGCTGCGCCTTGCCTGTCTCCTTGGCATAGGTGCCGGAAGTATCAATCAGCATGTACACCGCCTGGTTGTGGTTGGTCTCGGGCCCGCATGCCACGATAAAGAGCAGCACACCGAGCGCTGCAAGACTGGATGCGCCTCTCATAGGACCTCCTCGGAACCGGAAGCGCGCTTGAGCGGCGGCACCGGCCGCAGCTTGTTGCGGCGAGCCGCCCCCTCGCGATAGCTGATAACCCAGCGTTCAATTGCCAGCGGCACGAAGATGAACACGTCGTAGAGCATGATCGCCAGTTTGCCAGCGCCTCTGATCAGATTGGCGGCAAAGCGCAGCACAAACGCCAGTCCGCGCAAAACCATCTCCAGTCCCGCACCGAGGACAGTACGCCCGGAATTGATGAAATATTCGAGCGGGATGGCCACGAATGCCAGTGCAAACGGCAGCGTGAAGCCTAAGATCATCTGGCCGAAAGTTGGAATTCTGGTGACCCAGCTGGCCTCTGCCTGTGCCGTGCCCGCGGCAGCGCCAAGTTGCTGCTTCAATGCAACATCAGCGGCGATTATCATGTCGCGCATCACCGCCAGCGCCACTTCAACCCCCGCCAGCACCAGAAGAATCGAGAGCGACGCCCACATCAGCCGGCGGCGCATTTTTTCGGTGATGTTGCCGAGCGGAAACAGGCTGGTAAACCGCAGCGTTTCCATCAGGAACAGGCCCATCAGCGTTTCGAACAGGATGATCACCAGCGCCGCGACTTCCGAAGCTTGCAGACTCTCGGTAATGTAGTCCCCGCCACCGACCATCGCGGACATGGGCAACGCGATGAGCTTGAAGTTGACGTAGGCGCCGCCGAAGGCAATCATCATCACCAGCCCCGCAATGAAAAACTGCGTCGTGGCTGACACCGCGAGCACATTCGCAGCATCATTGCTACGGGCCGTGATGTTCTCGAGTTTCACCACATTGGCGTCGATCTTGGCAGCGCTCGTCTGCAGGCTGGTGACGTTACGGTCCACCTGCGTGAGGGTCTGGCTCACCGAACGCCAGAAGGGCAGAAAGCCCTTCAATATGTGGTGCCGTTCCTGGTACGCGCCACGGTATTCCGCGATGATCTTCTGATAGATATCCTCGAGCGAATCGCGAATGTCGGAGAGGATGCGCTCCACGACACCATCGCCGCTGGCCTTGATCTTGGCTATCGCCTCAATCGCCTTGACCCATTCCGGGGGTGGAGGCGGCACTTCACCGCTCTTCTTGTAGTCTTCCTCGATGCGCGTGATCTCGTCCATCAGCTTGCGCTGCATGACCGGGTAACCCTCGAGGTCACGCTGCACCAGCGTGGTCACGTGTTCGAACTCGCGCTCGATGGCCAGCTTTACTTCATGGCTGCCATGCGCAAACAGCACTTCGCGGTTTCGGTTGCGCAGGCGTAAACCGGCGTCGGTCAGCCATCGCGCCCCCAGCCGCAGCGGATTGGCAATCGACCGGCAGACGCTCTTGAGTAATGCATGCATCGGTTCGCGCGCCGCATACAGAAACGGCATCAGTAGAACCAGCAACACCAGCAGCGAAAGTAAAGGACGGTCCGGCCAGATGAACAGAGATTCCACTAGCGACATGATTCCCCCTGGTTGTGATTGGATTCGGCAACAGAACAGCGCGTCAACTGACATTCGGCTGCCTTAACCCCTCGTTTATCTGCAACCCGCGGGCCAGATTTGCGGTGATTTTTCCGGACTGGCATGTTTCGCCCTCACTCGCGCTTACCCCTATGTTATTGCGCGGATAAATGAGTCGTCGATGGGTGCAGAACCCGCTGATCGGGGCGAGCAAATGTCGTCTTGCAGCGACTCGGGGTGCCGAATTTAGTAACACCTGATCGGAGAGCGCGTAACTTGCTGATCCGTAAGGTGTGGAAGTAGCATTTCGGGGTAATGGAGGTGCGCGATGAGGAAGACTAAAACCGTTGGACACCCGCCGGCATCCAGAGCGCGAATTGCGCGCCGCGCCGCCGGCGTAGCGCTATGGGCCGGGGGCATCGCTTCCGGAATAATCGGAGGCGCCTACAGTCTGCCGATCGCACTCGCCTTATTTGTGATCGGCTTTTACCTGTTCGTCTCCACGCCCGCGACAAGAGGAAGTCGCTGATTTCCCCGGTGCGCAGGTCATAGGCGCCACAGGATCAGAACTGCAACTGATGGAGGCGTCTTACTTCGCAAAGGTGCCAATAGCGGACCAGCGTTCGGAACGTTCACTCCTAGCGCGTGTCACCGGTTTTGATTTTCTGCTGAATCACCGAAATCAACGCGCGAATGCGTTTCATCGATTCCCCATCCGGCTCGCGACCGAGGTTTTTCCAGCGGCGGGCCTCAAAGAAGAGACAGGTTCGCAGATCCGTCAATGTCTTGGGCGTGCGGCCTGCGACCTCTGCACACTTTTCAACCGACCCCCAGTAGCGGAAGCCGTCGAACGTTAGAGCAAAGGGTTCGATTCGCGTCCAGGCTTCGCCCACCGCGGGGACGTCCGCCGGTGTGATCTCCGTGTTCGCTAATTCGGTTGTCATGATCAGACCGCTGCAATTAACAGGCCCGGCTCATAATTATTCTCTATTTTTTCAGAAAATGGCGCAGGCCACGTCTGCCCGTCGCCGTTGCACGCTGAAGGGAGGGGAAACGCGCAGCTTCGATTCGGGTAGGATGCAGCTTATCCAATCCTTAGACAAATCAATGGCTGCTCCCGCCGCTTCCCCCGTCAACGACCCCTTGAGGGACCTCGCTGCAAAGATCTATATCGAGCTCATTTGTCGGAACGTGGTCGTCACCGACAACGCTGCACAGATTAAATCCAATCCGGAGAGCCTTGCGAAAATCAGCTTCAAGCTTGCCGAGGTGTTCCAGCGAGTGGGTGTGGAAGTCAAGGCCCCTAGCCTGCCGAAGAATCAGGAATTCGACATGCGATCCACGGATATTTCCAACTGGAATGCCTCGAAGCCCTAGGAATGGCGCTGGCGATTGCCGGTCGCATACTTTCCGAGAAAATAGAAAAGCCCGGTTTCCCGGGCTTTTCGTTTCGAGTGACGGGTAGTGATCTGGCTGAAATCCGCCAGGCAACCGGCACTGCCGTCGGGCTTTACGCGGGACGGATGTTCGAGGCCTGATCGCCCTTGGGACCGGTGGTCACATCGAACGTGACCTTCTGGTTTTCCTGGAGTGACTTGAAGCCGTTGCCCTGGATTGCGGAGAAGTGGGCAAAAAGATCCTTGCCGCCGCCGTCCGGAGTAATGAAACCGAAACCCTTCGCGTCGTTAAACCACTTGACGGTACCTGTAGCCATAAATGTACTTTCCTAAAAAATTGAGAATGGGGCGTTTGCCCGAATGCGGAAACTTCAAGAGGAGAAATTAGGGAGATCTGAGGGCCACCGGAAACGGATACAACGGACCAGCAAATATCAGCGCTTGGAGATTCCTGCGCCGCCTTTATACGCCCTTATGCTATCAGGGTCAATGCATTTCAAGAGGCATGTTGCACTCCTGGCTTACTTTTCTTGCCACATCAACACCAGCGCGCCCAGAGTCAGGGCGGCCGCTGCCGCTATCAGGGCCAGATCCATGCCGCGCGGATTACCGGAAACAACGCTGACCAGGATCGGGCCGAGAATCTGTCCGATAGCGAATGCTGCAGTCATCGCGGCCATCAGGCCCGCGGCGTTGTTCGGGGCAACGCGGCGCGCCTCCTGCATTCCGGCCATGGTCGCGACCATGAAGGTACTGCCGACGCAAAGCGCAGACAGCATGATGCCGCCCATGCCCGCCCATGCGACCGGAACAGCGACGCCGAACGCCAGGATGAAATGTGCCGCGATCCAAAGAGCACGGTATGTCAGGCGCGAGGAGAGCCAGCCCGCCGCCAATGCGGAGATCACTGCGGCCGCACCGAATATCGGCCAGGCCCAGCCGAATATCCCCGGGTCGGAAATCACGTCTCTGGCCATCGCCGGCAGGAACGTCGCCGGGATGATGTAGCCGAAACCGAAGCAGCCATACGACCCGATCAGGTGCATGTGCTCTGTCGAGCGCAGAGGTGCTTCGGTCGCGGCACCCGACGCCGCTGGGGCGCCGGCGCCCGCGCTGGCGAATCCCGGCCAACTCGTCACAGTGAACAACAACGCCACTGCGCCCATTGCGATCCACGTGCTGTCGGACGACCACGCGAGTTGCAGAAACACCAGGCATAGTCCACCTGCGAGTGCAATGCCCAGCCCCACCCCGGCGAAAACCACTCCGCCGAGGCGGTGGCTGCCCATCTCGGCGAGCCGTTGCAGCACCCACGCGGAGCCGAACACGAGTACCCAAGCGCTAGCAATGCCGGCAAGTGCCCGCAGCATGAGCCAGGCAAGCGGTTGGTGGCTCGCACCCATTGCGGCAGTCAACAATGCGATAGTCACCAGCGAAGCGCGGACGATGGCCGCCGATCGCGTGCGAATCCAGATGGCGGACAGAGCGCCGATGAAATACCCGATGTAGTTGGCCGACGCCAGCCACCCCGCCGCCGCAAGTGACAGGCCCGCGTCCTTCTGCATCATCGGCAGGATCGGGGTGAAGGCGAAACGACCGATGCCAATGGCGGCCGCCAGAGTCAACATGCCGGTCATTGCCAAGCGCGTTCCTGATGATTGACGCACCATGCTTCGAAAATTGGAGAGTTGGAGCCGACGTCCTTATAACCGGCCGACGGCGGGCAGACAAGACTCTGTCACCGGATAGCTGACGTCGGTTGTGGGATGTCGGATGCGGCATGTGGCATCCGTCCGGCTGTTCAGCATCTTTGAAATACCCCGGTAACCGCCCTACACTTGCACCCAGGGGGAATCTTGGGATGCATGATCTGGTTATTCGCGACGGCACCGTCGTCGATGGCACCGGCGCGCCGCGCCGCGCCGCGGACGTCGCAGTCGACAGTGAAACAATCACCATGGTCGGGCCGGGCATTGGGCGCGGACGTCGGGAAATTGATGGTCGCGGAATGCTGGTCACTCCTGGCTTTGTCGATATCCACACCCACTACGACGGGCAGGCCACCTGGGACCCCTATCTCACGCCGTCTTCCTGGCACGGCGTAACCACAGTCATCTTCGGCAACTGCGGTGTGGGCTTCGCTCCCGTGCGACCAGGGACCGCACCCTACCTGATCAACCTGATGGAGGGCGTAGAAGATATTCCCGGTACTGTGTTGGCTGAGGGAGTCAGTTTCGACTGGGAGTCCTTTCCGGAGTACCTCGACGTTCTCGCCGCTGCACCAAAAGTAATGGATGTCGGTGCGCAGATGCCGCATGGCGTGCTGCGTTTTTACGTAATGGGCGAACGCGGAGCCGACCATGCGGAAGTCCCGGACGCGGCAGAGATCGCCCGGATGGGCGTTCTGCTCGAGGAGGCGCTGCACGCCGGGGCTCTCGGGCTGACCACCTCGCGCACTACCAAGCACCGGGCACGCGACGGACGGCTTACCCCGGGACTTTCCGCCAGCGAGCCGGAACTGTTCGGCTTGGCGGCGGCGATGAACCGAGCCGGCCGCGGCGTTTTCGAGGTCAATTCCGATTTCGGTCCGGGTGATTTCGAGGCGTTGCGAGCGGCGGCTGCGGTCGCCAACCGGCCTTTGTCGGTTTTGTTGCTGCAAGTCAATAACGCGCCGGACTTGTGGCGCAAAACCCGTGCGCAGATTCACGCCGCGCGCGCTGCCGGCCTCTCAGTTAACGGACAGGTCGGGTGCCGGCCCATCGGCATAATGATGGCCCTGGAGACAACGTCACATCCGTTCTCCACTCATCCGGCGTGGACCGCGATGGAGGCCCTTCCGCCCGCCGCGCGCTTCCAGCGGCTTGAACGCGATCCGCAGTTACGGCGCGTGCTGATCGAGGAACTTCCCGATGACGAGCACACCCGCACCATCGGGCAGGCATTCGGGCGCACCTACGTCCTGGATGAGGCGTACGACTATGAACCGCACACATCCAGCAGCCTCGCGGCCAGGGCGCAGGCGCAGCATCGCAGTCCATGGGCCTTGGCGCTCGAGGCGCTGATGGCGAATCAGGGCAAGGGCATGCTGACGCATACCTTCGAGAATTACACCGAGGGCAGCCTCGAAGTGGTTCGCGAAATGCTGGTGGACGAAGCCACCATCATGGGGTTGGGCGATGGTGGCGCGCATGTGTGCACCATCTGCGATTCGAGTTCACCTACTTTTTTGCTCACGCATTGGGCGCGCGACCGCAGCCGCGGCCCGCAGTTGCCGCTGGAGTTTCTGGTCCGCAAGCAGACCCGCGACACTGCCGCGGCCTACGGCCTGCATGACCGCGGCATCGTCGCGCCGGGTTACCGTGCCGATCTCAACGTGATCGACTTCGAACGATTGCGATTGTGCAAGCCTGAAGTGGTCTACGACCTGCCTGCAGGCGGCAGGCGTCTGACCCAGCGCGCGCAAGGTTACAGACATACGTTCGTCGCCGGCACCGAAACCCTGTGCGACGACGAGCATACCGGCGCGCTACCGGGGCGGCTGCTGCGTTAGCGCGTCAATCGCGTAACATTGGCCTGACGCCGCGGTGACCGCGGTCGTGCTTAGCGCTATTAATTGACATATGGCAGATCAGGGCGACTGGGCTTTCCCCGAGGCCGCGCAACCCAATCCCGCAGAGGTCGGCTTCGACCTCGACGCGGCCATGGACGCCGTGGTCATGCTGCGCGCGGAGATCCCCGAAGACGCGTTCACTGCGTCCATTCTTGGCACCGAGCGCATCGGCAACGGAGTAGTGATCCGCGCGGACGGGTTGGTGCTTACCATCGGCTATCTCATTACCGAGGCCAGTGCCGTATGGCTGACCACAAACAACGGCACCGCGGTCGCCGGCTATCCTCTGGCTTATGACCAGGCAACCGGGTTCGGTTTGGTGCAACCGCTCGGCCGTCTCGGCACTCCACAGCTGCAACGCGGGTCGGCCGCTCTGTGCGCAGCCGGTGACGACGTGATCGTGATCGGACACGGGCGTCGCGCCCACGCACTGAAAGCGAAAGTCATCGCCAAGCGCGAGTTCGCCGGCTACTGGGAGTATGTGCTCGACGAAGCGCTTTTCACTGCGCCGGCGCACCCGCAATGGGGCGGGGCGGCAATAGTCGGGGCGGACGGGAGGCTGCTCGGTATCGGCTCGCTGGTTATCGAGGAAAGCGACAAGGGCCGCAAGGTGCAGGGCAATATGGCAGTGCCGATCGATCTGCTGGAGCCGGTGCTCGAAGACTTGCTAAAGTTCGGTCGCGTGAATCGCCCGCCACGTCCGTGGCTGGGTATGTACACGATGGAATCAAACGGGCAACTCGTCGTTGCCGGGGTCGCCGACAAGGGTCCGGCCGCGCGTGCCGGCGTGCGTCAGCGCGACCTGGTGCTCGAAGTGGCGGGAAACCGCGTCACTACGCTCGCCGATCTGTTTCGCAAAGTCTGGAGCCTCGGGCCCGCAGGCACTGAAATTCCGCTCACGCTGGGACGCGGTGGCGACCTGGTGCGCGCGCGGTTACGCTCCGCCGACCGCAACGATTTCCTCAGAAAACCGCAGCTGCACTGACCATCCTGGCGGCAGCTGGTCGGCGTGCTGGAGGCTGGCGGGGCGTTGCGTATCTACCGTTTCGTCAGGAACTCTTGAGCCCGCGCGAGTTCCGGACGTTCGGTATCGTGATGCGCCGTCAAGCCCTGCAGTTTCGCGTAATAGTCGCGAGCAGCGGCGGAATTGCCGGCGGCTTCGGCCGCGCGAGCGGCGCCGTAGATGCTGCGGAAGCGATTGGCGTCACGCTTCAGCGAGCGTTCGTACTCGGCCAATGCCTGCGCTGGCTGCCCTGTTTCCATCAGCATCTCCGCGAGCAATTCGCGTGAGGGCACGATATTCCCCGGCGTCACCGGGTGCTTGTCG